>Ga0136643_10010532_pt1 | contig 13664 bp, 6 predicted proteins | sample TergutLab28metaG_FD_96883 | JGI IMG/M metagenome (GOLD analysis project Ga0136643, IMG submission 96883) | Labiotermes labralis P1 segment gut microbial communities from Petit-Saut dam, French Guiana - Lab288 P1 (version 3) (version 3) | ecosystem: Host-associated > Arthropoda: Insects >...
TATGTTTTGATGATATATAGTTAAGTTGTTGGTCTCCTTCCTCTTGTCCATTGATTCTAAAACCATAAAAAATCTTCATTTTTTGCTTTTAGACATATCTTATCTCGTTTGGTACGATTTGGGGTTTCGTTGTTGCATGCAATTGATAATGACTGATCCATCTGCATGTTGACTGCTGACCCATCTATGTTAGACCCAATATCACATTTCCGCGTCCGAGCAGTCCTCTTGTCAAAATCTAGTTTCCAGAGCAGGGGAATGGTAGATGTTTTCTTCTTTAAAGAGGTTTCCCTAATAAGTTCCGCTATCCTATGGGCTATTATTTCCTTGCCAGCTAGCTTCATATGCATTCCGTGCTTGGTGAAGTATTCTCTTTGTAGTTTACTGTCAATAAGCCTCACATGCTCAAATTGTTTCATTCGATTATACAGTTTCCCATTATAAGAATTCACCTCACTGTTTACATACGAAGTAGGAGATAGATCAAATCTAGTAGGAACACCCATTTTGCACGCGATGTACGGTTCGATCGGCCGTGGTCGAGACGCTTATAGTCTTATGTGAAAAAACGACGGAAATTTGTAGGTCGAAAAAGATTACGTGTCTGCCGCACAGCCAACGTATGGTAGCCCTACAATACAGGAAATTTAGACGCCACGTTACAATTCGTTCTCGTGTGTCGTTCATCCAATTCCACGCCTTCGTTACGTGAATTTCTCTTACCGTTTGTACATTGACAACATCTAGAGAAATTTGCTTACATATGGCAACCCTGAATATTTACGGCTGTACAATCATTACCATTCGAAATGTATTGCCACAGGAAGGCGTATGATCACGCGCACCGTCATTGCCACCATGAAGTACGAATTTACCACCACAAACAGTTTGCAACGTGCTATTCCGTGTAATTATCGAAAGTTTTTTTTCCGAGCGGTTAACGACGTGCGCTGATCAGTGGTCTGTGCAAGTGGAAGGTTAACACGTTGGGATGATTTTATAGCACAGAAATTAATTAGTTATTGACTAGTGATACGAGTTTCCTGCTATTAAAATATTCGGTTCATTTTCTATTCTATAAAGTAATAGAATACTACAAAATGGCAAAATTAGTAGATGTTTATCGTGCCGAAAAGCAACTCTGTATCAGTAAAAGACAGCTTCCACTTATCATAGACGAAAATCTTACGGTAAGTGTAATAGATTTTGACTTTTTTAATTGTCGTTGAAGTGTAATGATTAATTGTTCGAAAGAGAATAGTCAGGCCCGGGTATTAGATGGGGTGTTGTATTAACTGCTCTTACCCAGTTATGTCTGAGCAACTTCTGCTATTTGACCTACTTGATTACAACCTTTGTAAAACAGTTGTGTGGACATTCTCTGACGTTTTAAAACTACCACGATTTTAAGGACTGTATATGTGCGTGTGTATGCATGTGTGTCGCATGTAGTGCCACGTTATGCAGGAACATAATGGTTAAGGAACATGTGCGTCTGTAACCGTAGAGACATTACAATATCAGTGATTTTACTTTGCAGATGGTGATGGACTTAAATGGAATGGGTTTAGTATGTGATAATCCTGTGGTTAGGGGAAAAGAACTGGATGACTTCCTCCGAAAATTCAATGTGTTAAATTCTTCAGAACTTAAGGATGCATTTGAAGTGACCTGCAAAGATTTGTTGAGAATTCTAAGTCAGACTGTACCATGTGTTGGCTGCCGAAGAAGGTTAGTAACAACTTCATTTTTGTATGCTAGTTTATTACAGTATTCCATATTGTAATTTATACATCTAAAATTGTGCTTTGTAAAAATAGTGTTGAAAGGTTGTTCTACCAGTTGATGAAGTCTGGCCACCCAGCTCTTGATCCTCTTTTTGTGTCACCTGAGGGAATTCTGTCAATCCGGGATGAGCAACTGGAATCACCTCAAGTATTATGTACTCTTCTACATGGACATAGGTATGTAGAAATTTATAAGCTTGCAGGCTAATGGTTGTTGTGCTGTGTATGTACTCCTGTGTTGATGATAATCCATTTGATTTCAAGCTGTCATATTTAATGTTGTAGCTCAAGATTAATTAATCTTGTGGAAAGTCAGCCTCGCTCAAAGAAAAGCCATCGCTGTAATCTCCATTCCCTGGATTCACAACGTTCACGTCCTGTCACTAGTGCTTGGGTGGATGTATGGAAATGCATGCAACCTCAGTGCAAAGAGGAGGTGGTGCTAATAGAGTCTTCCACACTTCTGACTGTTCTTGAAAATTATCTTCGCAAGCACAGGTATGCATACGTATGTACATACATATCCTTAATTGTTGTGGAAAGATTAATATTATAAAGCTCTTACAGTATTGTGAACTCTTTAATATGGTTGTACATTATGTTATATGCCACTATACAAATAATTTAAAATATGCTAATTTAATGTATCTGGTTGGGGTTTGCTATACATTTTGATTGTAGAATTACAAAGTTATTTCCAGATACTAGAAAATAATGTATTTAACTCGGTTGATGTAAATATTTACACGTGTCAGTAGAAAGTGCATGAATTGCATTAGCATTCTTTAGACCTGAATAGGAGTTATGGATGTTTCAAAGTCCTAGAGTAAATGCATGTCGGTATAGTTACAGGCTCCTAACATAACGTTTTGAACTTAGTTTAACATACCTCATGCAGGGTAGATTGTATCACTAAGTGGTCAGGATTCTTTCCTGCAGATATTGATGCTATGTAGGCTGTTGTGAGATACTGAAAATGTTATTGCATAAATCAAGAATGAAATGAAATATATTATTGAGACTTGCCATGTGACCCAACATTCATAACATTTATTTTCTTCAGCAAGCAACACTGTACATAAATGCACAGTCTAGATGTAGTTGAAAGTTACAAACAAGTTGTTGGATGTTAAGAAATTTGGAATTTTTATGATACTAACATAATAGAATGTTCTTTGTGGGAAGAACTGCAGAGTTTGAGTTCAGCCCTTGATTACAGAAATTATACAAAATTTGTAATATTTTATATTTCATTGGTCATGTAGAATTTGCATAATTGAATGCAAACATGTGAAGTCCTCAACTCTCCGCTATCTCCCTGTACCTTTTGAAGATTCTTGTCATTTTTTCTTGATGTCTGCTAAACTGTTTTGATAAGTTAAAATATTTCAACTGGAATTTAGGAATGCCAGATAAATGGGGCTTTCATAGTGCTATTTTTTGTTCAAACATAGAGATAATTTATGCAATTTTGTATTCAAGTATATGATTTTCAGGCTGAACCATAGGCAAGGAAGAGGAACTTAATACTTTATTAGTTCTGTTACCTCAGTGGAGATTTGACTGTGAAGATTGCTGTCTTGAGAAAGTGATAATGTAGTTGGGTAGATAAATACCAGTGTTGCAGTGGGAAAAGGAAGGTTAAAATCAGCTCAGCTCGAATTTCCAGGAAGGACAAAATTAGGAATACTATTATTAAACAAAAAATGAATGTAGTAAGGTCTCTTAGATGATATTAAAACCAAACAACTTCAATGGTATGGACATGTTCAAAGAATAGAAGAGGGAAGATTGCCAAAAGAAGTTATGAAATGGCATCCACCAGGAAGAAGAAAACGAGGTAGGCTTAAACTTACCTGGGCGGAAGGGATTAGAAGACTGATGGGAGAAAAGGGATTAACGGAAGAAGACTGGAATGACAGGAGCAACTGGAGGAAGAAGATAATATAATTGTTAAATGGGTGCAGGAATATGTGGAAACATTGTACAACTTGCTATTAAATAAATAAAATAATTGGAAATAAGGTGAAACCCGGATAGATCATCAGTGTTTGTTCACCACAGTTTGTCATGGTGTATGGAGGGTGGTGACAAATTACCGTGTAATAGGGATTTTCTGTTCTCATTCTCTCGTGGGCTTAAAGTGAGGGTGGCAGTGTTTCAAGGGGTGTCTACATCAGGGTTTGTCTGTATGCACATACACCTCTGAAGTGTATTTATTTTTCTTTTATGGTTTTTTTAAAATATGCTGTTTTTAGTTTGGTGTAGCCTTGAGTGGTAGGTTGTTGAATGAGTAATGAATTTGAAAGATGTGGAAAAAAAGCAACTGTGGTTTCATTTGAAGTACTATACTGGGTTTTGTCTGGAGTCACTGAGGACAGTCATGAGTATCATTGTTCAGGATACTCTGTATACTGGCCTGCTTGCATGCTACAATCTACAAAAAATAAAGTCTGATGAAAATTTTAAAGTCATTTGTCATGAGGGGTTTAAGAGTATACCGCGGCAAATGATTAGTGTAAACATTTTGTGCTGACCAATAAAAATGTCTTGAAATATGTTAAATATGATACATTGTTTCTTCTTTGTAGGTTCTGTGGGGAATGCCGAACCAAAGTACTCCGGGCTTATGTACTGCTAGTGGAGGAGTTAGATCCTTGTCGAGATAAAGGTTATGTTCCTGCCTTGTATTTGGGAATCAAAAGATGTATACCAGAGAAGCATATCCATCTAGAGACTCGAACATCCTACATTGCTAATCTTATTACTCGGGCAGAGCCTGAGCTGATGGGCAGGTAATTTATAACATTCTTTGATCTTGTATGTAGTAGAATTAGCAGTGACAACTATAGAACAGTATCATAAACACAGTGGCAGTTGTTTCCAAGTTTGTTGTTAAAACCGTCAACATTGTTGACACCTGGAAGACTTGTTTGTGATTCTTTTCATACACAGTGTGTGACATGGAGGACCGCCTCTGGGATTTTATTAAGGTGCAGTGGATATGACAGAACTGAAAGGCACGAGTGCTTGACAGTGACACCGACACAAGCATGTGACTTGGAGCCCATACATTCGTAAAGTGTTAAAGCAGAATAGAGCCATAGTAGCTCAGTATTGTTGCTAGGTTGTGGGATGGGAGACCGAGGGATCTGGTTTGACTTCCACCAGTAACGAGAATGTTTTTCTGTTTAGAACATCCAGGCCAACTCTGGGGGCCACCCAACATCTTGTCCAGTGGGTACCCGGCAGGACTTTTTCTGTAGGGTTAAAGTAGCCAAACATAAAGCCAGTTGCTCTTCCATCCAGTGGCAAGGTTAAGAATGTGTTAATTGACCCTTTACCTGCTAACGTGGAGAATATGGTGAGCTCGGAATAATGCTAGCAAAGGGCAGATGTGATTTAACTCGGCATTTAAAGGGTTAAACACGGACATTTTTACCTGTATATTTTAACTTGGAGGAAACCATTGACATCTTTGGATATGTAACGGATGTGGTACTTTATTGGCTGAACAAGTGAGATATACCTGCATGAATCCAGAGTGTTAAATTGACACTTTTTTATTTTTTCCTCTTTTTTATTTGATGTGAGCATTGAGAAATATTTTTGGGGTTGTTCTGTGAAGGGGTTATATGTTGAACCTTTTGTAAATATACAGCTGTACACATTTTGCTCAGTTTCAATATCTTGTTATGATAAATAATGTTCCTTTCATTTACTAAATTTACAGTGTGTTGCAAATTTATATTATGTACTTTATTGATTTTGCAACAAATTATTTTTCTTTTTCATTAATTAAATTTATCTGCTTTTGTAGCCGCAGAGAACGTCATGCTAAAACACTGGAAAGTGCTCAAGAGGAAGTCTTAACATGCTTGGGTTTGTGTATCTATGAGAGATTACATCGTATCAACCTACGTCTTCGTGAGGAAGAATGTACATGCAAAGTTCTTGCAGCAGTTGCTATAGATGGTTTATGCAGGAATTTTAAGGTAAATAAAGAGAAGTAAATGTGATCACCGACTGTGAGTGAGGGGTTTTGCATTCCTGAATACATCTCAGTGAGCGTTCTGAGTTACGAATGTGTTTAAAGGTTTCACATTCACTGAATTCAGTGAACTCTTTTTAGGTGATCAGCTGTAGTATCATTGTGCATGTTTTGGAGACAGTTTTTGCCTGTACCATTAAGAATTTTTGTGACCAATGATGCAGCTGTTTGTTTTATGTCTTCACTGTGGTAAATTGCTGAGGCCAGGCTTTGTCTGTGGGCTTGATCCAGTAGAAGAACAGTGTATTTTGAATAAAGGTAGACCAACTTGATGTCACTTATTTTATTATGTCAATTTTCTGCTCAACATGTTTCGGATGCTAATACAACCATCTTCAGGAGCTTGCAACTACTTGGTGTGTTATTGCATGGGCTGTATTGTGCTGGCTTGAGGCGTGTTGGTGTGTAGCGGATTGGCTGTTGGTGATGTGGTATCCGATTGTGGTTCAACCTGCATTCAGATACCACATCACCAACAGCCAATCCGCTACACACCAACACGCCTCAAGCCAGCGCAATACAGCCCATGCAGTAACACACCAAGTAGTTGCAAGCTCCTGAAGATGGTTGTATTAACATCCGAAACATGTTGAGCAGAAAATTGACATAATAAAATAAGTGACATCAAGTTGGTGTACCTTTATTCAACTATCAAGATGATGCACGGTCCAATACGCATAAGAACAGTGTATTTTATTTAGTCTTTGTTTATTGGAAAGTGCATTCGGTTGCTCATATTCTTGTATTATCTGTGTATTCATGGTTGATCAGTGAATAATGAATTGGAAAGATTGAGCAAGTTGGTTTAGTAGAGTGATACTGTAGACCTCTTTCCAGCATGTTCCTGGTTAAAGTCTCAACCAGGACTTTGGGTGTACTTACTGAAGTTTCTTGGCCTTTTCCTCATTCCCACCAGGCATATGTTAGGGTGTCCTCAGCAGCTGCCTTCTTAATCTATTTGAGGTCATTTAGCATTCATCCTCTCTTCAACACTCTGTGATCTTGGATAATGGTAGTGTTGTAAAATAAAAATAAAAAATGGTGAAGTTTACGACAGTGGTGATGATGCTGCAGCCACTGCTGATGGTGACAATGACAAAAACAAAAACAGTCAGGGTTGTGGAAGGCAGGTTTCTTGGCCTGATGTAAGGTACTTCACTGTTGTTTGTTTGGAGGAGTGATGAAAAGCACAGAAAATTTCAGTCAGAATGGCCAGTTCCTGGGTTGAGATCTGAACCTGTGACTTTAGAATTTGAAGCAGGAATGTCAGTCATTCAACCATCAGATGTCTTAAAGAATGTTATCCTGTAAGCAGTTGGGTCATCCATTTTATTTGTTTGTGACCAGTCACTGTATTTTTATTTCTTGTGTTATTGAGTTTGTAATAAGCATTACTTGAGTTACTGACATAGTATCATTCTCAGAATATCATTTTAAGAGGAAATGAAAAAATCATTTTTAGTTTTGAACTTGATGAGTGTTACTAATTAAACCTGATCAGAAAATGGTATTCCAGTATGTGTGGGTGTGTGTGTGTGCGCGCGTGCATGCGAAAGAGAGAGAGAAAGCAAGTTAAATGGTAACTGTGATGCATCCCAAATCTTATTCATACACTGACATCGCAGCAGTGGCCTGCCACTAGTGCAGCAGATCATAGATGTGACTTTTCAAAATGAGACCACCACATCTTGAAACATTCGGCATCAATCACCCCGTGGCATGTTGCCACATCTCAGAAGACCAGAGACCTCAGCACATCTTAGCATTTTTTAAGGAGCTGAATTTCTGCTCAGAATGAAGCAAGATGTTATGGCTAGCAGAATTCTGCATTTTCATTGAACACATATATTCCTGAACAAGGAAAGGATCATATTTTTTATATGGTTCACATCTCCTGAGACGAAGTGGCACTTCTTGTAGTGACACCGCCATTTTGTTTTACACACAGCTGATGAAAATGGAGCAACAGTAAATGCCATTTGTATGAACTTAAACTGTTTGGCAAGAAGAGAGTTTTAAAATATAGGACTGAATGTCATGGGAGCATGGTTAACACTCTTGTGTTTTGTTTGGGAGATAAGTTAAAATATTATCTTGGTGGCTGACTGGATGAACGCCACCAACAAGCCATGGTTTATTCGTCTCTTGCCCTCTTTGGTTCATTATTCACACTAATCTTTAATTTTATGCTTTGTAAGCTGACCTTTTGAGAGAATTGTTCAATAAACCGGGATTAAATTAAATGTCTTGGTGTTAAGGCAACTTTGCATCATGACCTTTTTGGATTATTATTAGCTTATGATCATTTTAAATACAGTAAAGTATGTATTATGTAAAATTTGTATATAGTTTGGTCAGTCAACAATACCATGTCATAATTGTAAAGTTCTGTTAAAATTAATAACTTTTAACAACAGTTATAAATTGGCAGTTCAGTAAGAATGTTTAGATTTTGAAATTATAACTGATGGCAATTGGTAATAACTGAATTGAAACTTTTTTTAAAATTAATTTACTTATGTTGTCTGGTTTTGGTATACTGTACTTTGTTTAGAAAGGCATGCAAAAATTTATAGTAGTGTTTCAGCATGGTCTTCAGGCATATATTATAACCACAGAAGCCAAAATACTCTTACATAGGGTTTGAAACTATATGTAGGAAAAGTTCAGTATTTTCTTGGTGTGTGACATCCATTTTTCAGCTGTAAAAAGAACAAGAAAACATTATGTGCATCAGTGTGTGTGATTTTATTGACATATTGCATTGGTGTATGACATCCATTGGGCATTGTGATCTGTTAACCCTTTAATGCCGAACGACTTATAAAGACGTCGCAAACTGTGTGTTGAAGTTAGGAGGCATTTTGTTCACTCCTGTTTGGTTAACTGCTGTGGCTTGCTATACTTCAGGACCCTTGAAGCTCAGGCTTTCATTCAAGAGCCAGAATGAACCCCCTCCACCTCCTAAACCCTTCCACAAACACCGATATGTATGTAGACATTCAGTAACTGCACATTTTTCCCAGCTGACTAATATGGTTCTGACATTGCTTGCTTTGACTGTTGCTTGCTATGGAGTTCACTGTGGGTTGAAATATCAACACTGGCCTATGAAGCAAACTCTAGTTGTTGACCAGAAAGGTTGTCAGTGGCGTACTGTACCCATATAATTCAGACAAAAGTAATGCTCAAAAATTGGAGCTATCCACAAAACTTGATATTTACAGCTACAGAAGGGCCCACAGACATGCCTCTTGTAGTGCTGGGGTAATCTGTAGGGGTTGTGGGGTAGTAACATGCAACATACAGCAGTCAATCTAGTAACAATAACACCCTCGAATAGCTTGAATTTTTATACAGCAGTCACATTGCAGTTTTAGATCTGTTTTGCTGTCACTGTAGAAGATGTTCGTATTTACTGGTATTACATTTCTGAAACTGTGCCGAGTCATACATAATAGCCTAAACAAGGCAGGCAATTGTGGGTCTCGAGCAATGGCCAGAAAAAAATAAATAAAACTTGAGGAGGAGGCCATCAGTGAAATTCTGGTTACTGACACAGCCTCGGAATCAGGTGCGAAAGGTAGCGATGTTAGAAGAATATTTTGAGGAAGAAGAAGAAGAAGAGGAACAACAATGGCAACCATCCTCAGCAGAAGTAGCCATAACAAACGATGGCCAGCGAAATTAACCCAACTGCTGTGCCGTTTGTTTTCTTCTTGTGGCCAAAGAAAGGGCACAGTGCACCAGATGTGATGTGGGCCTGTGCGTGTTGCCTTGTTTTGCGGAATATCACACAAAAGTAAATTTGTAATATATCACCCTCTTTGTGAATACTGCGTGTCGTGATAAAACAGTGATCCAAGGTGCCACAGACCTTATGTAGCAGTCAGAATTATGTGAGTAATGAACTATTTACACCACATTTTATATAATACATGTGATTTGCAGGCCTAAATTTATTATAAAAATAGGTAAACATTTTTTCCCAGATTAACCAATTCATAAGCACGTTGCAAAATTTTATATCATTAAATTTTAAGGAACAGCCTATGAGATATGCTTTTTTTCTTCTAAGAGTAAGCATTAAAATTTAAAAGCCCCAGTAAAAAATTTCGGCAGACGTCGTTGCTTGGAGGGATTTAATTCCGGCTTCAAACGGTTAAACCAGAAAAATGTTTTTTTTTATCAGTATGTGTATTTTTAATGACATGTAGATTTGAAGTTTGTGAAGAAAAATGGATTTTGAAAAAGTTATCAGAACTAGTTATTCATAGTATGTTTCAGTGTAACATGATTGCTGTGCTGTACACTGTTATAAGGACATGTTTCATATCCTAAGCAGTGTGGACTGTATGATGGATCTATAAAATGTATGTAATGTAAATCTGAATGTGAATCAACTTGAAATATTTATTTATGTAGTGATAATGACTTTGTTATGCAATTGCTGTGTAACAGAAGATGGAAGTTTGTTACATCCCATTTATTGTATGTTATATATTTAATGTTTCGATTATGGCACATTTTTGGCATAATGTTTTTAGGATTTTTCTACAACTAACTTCAATTTCAATTAGGTTGTTTGCTTGCTCTAACATGTTTTATAAAATGCACTATATCACTTTACAGTTTTACGTGTGTATGTGAAGTGCTGGCAGTTCTGTCCTTTGTGATATCAGCACTGTTACAGGATTGTTTTGACTTTAAGTCTAAGTACTGTGAAATTTCATACTTTAATGCATCATTTAATAGAATTTTGCAATTTTTTTTGTTTCCAGATGGCTGTGGAGCGGAAGCAGGGTGTATCTCAGCTGGACCTTTTGTGTGAACAAATAAAAAAAGAGGAACTGGCAAAACAACAAAAGAAGGAACACAAGAAACAAAAGAGGAGGAAGAAGAAAGAAAAGAGAGCAGAGCAGGATGAAAAAGAAAATAACTTTGAGGTATGTTTTGTACACCATAAAGTTTGTGTAGTATCAGCATAATGACAGGGCAAGTTTCTTCTCTTGTTATTACAAGGAAGAGTCAAATTAAAATCTTAAAAGTGCGATAAAAATTCAAAACACAGCTTGATTGTCTTGTAAGTTGACAACTATGATACTCATGGTTTGAAGAGTGGCCGACAGATGGCAGTACAATGCAGGAATGCAACACGATGGTGCAGTAGTAGTGCAAAGATGGCGGTTGTGCTTGCAACATGCACCAAAGAAGAACAGCGTTCTGTCATCCCTTTTTTTAAGTAGTGAAGGGGTGAAACCCATCAAAATTCATCGGCAAATGAAAGTTCAGTATGGTGATGCATGTCTGTCACTACAGCAAGTGTGTGAGTGGACTAGGAAGTTCATGAACGGCATTAGTTCTGTAACAGACTCTCCTCAACCTGTTCAGGCACACTGAGTATTGACACCAGAGGCCATTGCAGCAGTTGAAGCCATCGTGAAGGAAAATTGCCATGTAACAGTGAATGAAATAGCCGCACATCTGGATGTGAGTCATGGATCAGCACACCATATCGTCCACGATGTTCTGCAGTTCCATAAAGTGTCTGCAAGGTGTGTGCCATGCCAGCTGACTGCAGAATTGAAAGAATGATGTGTTCATGCTTGCCAGGATCTTTTGAAACACTTTGAAGCAGAAGGTGATGGCTTTCTAGGAAGAATTGTTATGGGAGGTGAAACCTGGATCCACTACCACCAGCTGGAAACCAAGAAAGCGAGCAAAGAATGGTGCCATACCTCCTCACCAAAACCGAAAAAATTCCGCACACAACCGTCTGTGGGAAAGGTTATGCTGTCTTTTGGGATGAACGAGGGGTAATTTTGGAGCACCACATGCCCAGGGGGAACACTGTGACCAGTGCAACATATGCAGATCTCCTAAAGAATCACCTGCGTCCTGCAATCAAGTCCAAATGATGTGGACGTCTGAGTACAGGTGTTTTGCTCCAACGTGACAATTCTTGGCTGCATACTGCCCATTCAACTGTTGCAGCAATCAAAGATGTGTCCGATTGTCTTTCACATCCGTCGTACTCACCAGACCTCGCCGTCAGTTACTTTCATGTCTCAAAGAGGTGATGGGAGGCAAATCTTTCAGGTCCGACAAAGAGGTGCAGCAGGCAGTGCACGAGTGGCTGCACTCTCAGCCAAAAGAATTTTTTTCAAGAGGTATCCATGCACTTCTGAAGTGCTGGAACACTTGTCTGGAACACAGTGGAGACCACATAGCAAAATGAAGTCATTTTGTACCTTTTGTGTTCAGTAAATTACAAGATAAAAAATATTTAAGGTTTTCATTTGACTTTCCCTTGTATTACACAGTGGAATTTTACTATAACTTATTCATAATCCTTGTAAAAGATCCCAGAAAAGCCTAATGCAATGACTAGATTTTATATGGTTTGTTGTATGAGTGTCACATTTTCTTGAATAAGTCTTACACCCTATTTTTTAGGAAATAAAGCTTGTGAGCTTATTGAAGTGCTACAGTAGACATGTTAAAATATAAGTGTATGTAATATGGTGTGACAGTTCTTGTATTTTCATAACAGTTTTCTTCTATTTCTGGCTGTCTTACTGTCTGGTTGCAGAAGTCTTCTGGTTACCATGTTTTGTAATGTCCACTGTTTCTTCTTTTTCCTGTGTCTTAGACAGGTTTTAGTAATGCATATTCTGGCAGCAATGCAGTTTTAGGTTTGTTGCTCCTTTTGAATTATTTCTGTTTCTTCATAAATGATGAAGGATAATAAATGCACGAATTTAGTACTCGTGTAGCAGAACAAATGCACCGTACATCAGGGTTGACATTCACTCCTGTACTGCTTGTGGAAGGAAGACAGAGTTATGAAAGTTAATGTGAATTTTGGAGTGAGTAGTGTCACCAACTTCATCACAAATGCACCACACACCCCCATGTCATATCACAGTTTCTTTTAGAAGTACATGGAGTTTTTGAGACAATATAGTAATTATAATGAGAAGAACACATACCAAAACTTCATTCATAAAGGAATTTAAAGGAGTTCAGGGTATACATTTGCTAGTCAGTGCAGAATATCTATGTCCTTTTATCTGCTGTTAAAAACCTTGGGGGATAAAATAAACAAACCTGGAATTTTGTTTGTAGTTAGGACATTCATACTGAAAAATGTTCAATGCTTATATTTCAGTGCGAATCAGAAGAAAATGCGGACCACAATAGTGAAGAACTTTTCAGTTTGTGCACATGTATGGATCAAAAAACTACTCTGCAGAACAGTGACAGGCACAAGGTAAATGTTGAAGCGTACTTGATAAGTTACTGTCATGTAAATTATGTAGCAGAATAAAACATGGGACTGGTAGAGGCAGAATATTGTTTGTGTAAATGTTACATTGTATATGAACCATTTGTAAGTTAAATGCAACTGCTGGTAGGGAATTAATTCAGAGGGGTGAACCATTGGACCTGCTGATAAGTGCAGTTGCATTAGGAATTGGTGTATATCATTTGCTTTAAAATAGCCATATTATTGGCTTCTCACTATTTAATCCAGTGATGTGTGAATGTACTGAAGAGTTGTATCAGAAATGGAGTATGATTGTACCTGTATATTTTCCACTTTTTTGTTCTTTAGACGTAAATGTCCAGTAGTCGGGCACTTACATACCATACAGCATGATAGTATGAGTGTCCATTTTATGTGACCTGTAACATGCATAAGTAGAAGGGAAATCTTTGTCTTGTTGTGGACAGGAAGCTCCTGAACCTTATTGCTGAAGTCAATCTCACTACTTTGACATGCTTGTAGGCCATATCAAATTATCTTTTCAAAAGCATTAACA
>Ga0136643_10010534_pt1 | contig 13663 bp, 8 predicted proteins | sample TergutLab28metaG_FD_96883 | JGI IMG/M metagenome (GOLD analysis project Ga0136643, IMG submission 96883) | Labiotermes labralis P1 segment gut microbial communities from Petit-Saut dam, French Guiana - Lab288 P1 (version 3) (version 3) | ecosystem: Host-associated > Arthropoda: Insects >...
GCACCGTTGACGTTTTTGATCCGCGTTCAGGCATTTCAGGACCCACTTCGCGGAGAGCTTCCGCATGTCCAAATCTTCATGAATGATGGACTCAACCCGCTCACGTGAGAAGCCCAGTTGTTCAGTTATTGATTTAGCCGGAATCCGGCTGTTTTCCAAGATTAGCTCGTGAATTGTATCAATAATCTCCGGGGTGGTAACTGTTTTTGGTCGTCCAGGACGAGGCGCATCACATGTGGAAAAATCACCACGTTTAAACTGGGCCACCCAGTTTTTGACGGTTACATACGATGGTGCATGTTCCTCTAATGTTTCTGTCAGAATGGCGTGAATTTCCTTCGGCGCTTGCCTTGCAGGAAACAAATTTGATGACAGCTCGCGTCTCCATGTTGTTGAAATCGCGCGCGTCGCCCGACATGCTTCCTTTTAGCCTCCGTAACAAGAAAAGACTTGCAATTCGGCACATGAATAGACCATTCTTTCCAAAGACACTATCGATTCCGTCCTACGACATCGGGAAGTATTTCGGGCTAAGGACTTATCAGCACCCCTCGTATTTAAAACTTTACTTCCCATCTCACAGTAAACACAATGCATTCCTATTATAAATACCAACTGATTAATGCTCTTGACGAAAAAATTCAATTTTGTGACAATAACATGAACATCGTGGAAGTAATCTGTGTGAAAAATGCAGTTTCTAATTGCTGCAACAGGTGGCAAGTAAAACAAAGAAAACACACACGACCAGAGTCGACGAATGTGGAGGGACTACAATTTATTATGGGGCGGAATTCTGTGGAGAACATCATAGCTATTCGTCAAGAAGTTCCACAACTTTCATGGCAACTGAAGGTTCATTACCTTGCCAGAAAAATCGAGCCACCGGACCACATTCACAGTGACAGGATTTAAGTCTACAGTTTCACACACTATAAAGACCCCAAGACCTTATTAAAAAAAAAGACACTGAAGAAATTAGATATTACAGAATTGACCCTGTAACATTCCACAAGCGGTCGAAGTCCTACACTGCTTTCACTACGTTAGTAATGAATATGGGGACGTCAGCTACAGAATATGAGAGGAAAAATTTATAACTTCTTCCTTACAAACTAGTGCATGGAATGTGAGATTTCAACGATGATGTAGATCCCATATCTATAGGCTTCTGACTTTTAACAACATACTGTAATGACAGACGCTACAGATGTTTCGAACGAACCTACTGTCTCTAACTTCTGCGTGAAGTGATCTATAATAACACATTTTTACTGTCACTACGAATACTGCCAATAGTAATATTAGTACTAGTGACATACACAGTAAAGAAGAAGGCTGTAGGTTGGTCGTAAAAGTCGGTCCGTGTCCTTTCTATCAAATTGTATGGCGTCACATCTCAGAAGATAATAATCTTCCTATTCACAACCGTAAAAACCTCAAATCTCACATATTGAAAAGAATTTGGTTACTTTACCGTTGCGAATTTATTTCAAAAGGTTTATCTAAGAAATAAGACAAGCAATGTAGGTATAGGCGTCACATTGAAGCGCTTTCGCGTACCCATAGCTGCAACGGAAAAGCTGTAAGTATTGCGTATTCTGAGTATGTGTCTGTAGCCTTAGATATCCAGCACGCAAAGCGCATTCGCCATACCTCCCTCTCTGGCCTGTCTGGCCCTTACTACTTTTTTCCTGATTATCGCATAAACGGCCCCCCAAAGGTATCCCTACTTTGGAGCAGTGGTGGGTCTTGTGTGGTCATATGATCCCGAGAGCTATGCTGGCAGTAGCGTATGCTAGTGGTAGGACCTCCCATGCCAGCCAGATCATGGGTGATGACCCAGATAAAACGGGATACCCTGGTCCTCCAGGTTGGGGTTTGAGCGTGAGGCTAACTACCCCACCCCGTAAAAAATATTTTTACGAAACCTAAAACAAAAGGAGGCCAAGGCCCATCCAGGGTTGTAGAGCGGATAATGATGATGATAATGATGATCTCATAAACGGCACTATTTTCGGAAAAAAGTCATTGAACTTAAAGCGTCTCTTATTTTTCTCTACAAATTTTGTCGGAACATTTCTCATTACAAGAGCAATTTAGAGAGACATTAACATAAATGTACATCGGTCTTCATGTAAAGCCCCATTATTCTTGTCAGATTTAAATGAAACTTAAATTTTCTCGACACGTTTTGGAAAAATAGTTAAATATTAAATTTCGTGGAAATCCTTTCGGTGGGAACTGAGTTGTTCCATGGAGACAGACGGAAACACAGACATGGCGAAGCCAATAGTCGCTTTTCCTAATTCTGCGAAAGATCCTAAAACCTGTATAGGAAAGTATTCTACACCATACGTCTACACTGCAAAATTGATCGCCGAGATTTGGGGTTCTCCAAGCGTTATTTATCAAAACAAAAGTCTTTTTGAAAGTGACAACGGGTACTCTAAAAATATGTTGAAATTCTTGGCAAAAGTGTTACCTCCACATTCAGAGTTTCTGTTAAAAGTCGAATATTCCAGCTGACTACACGGCGTCACATCACAAGACAAGGCATATTTGTTCCACTGCTCTGTGCAAATTATTTACCCCTGCGAAGTCTACGGTTAAACGAATCCCACTGTTTGGCATATGAAGTGATTATTATGTCTAACACATAAGTGGTGAAATATTATATGTGATAAGGACAGGAAGAGAAAGGGAAAAAGACTATCTAGATGAAAATTTCTCGAAATCTGATCTCAGGATATTCTACTTCCGACCAGCTAACAATCGTACAAACATCTATATGCAAAAAATAATATTTTAGCGCGTGTTTAAGGATTGGTTGTGTTAAATAAAATTTCATGATTGAGGTTGACAGTAACATAAAGTTAACAGTTACGTTAATGGCAGGTTACGACTAATACTTACGAAAATTGTGTAGTCGATGTCAGACTTCTCTGTGGCCAAGATTATTGAAGGTTTGGCCCACAAGTAATGGCCTATAATGTTAGAGCTGGTTGTAACCAAGTTCTCTGTTCATGGAAGAAATAAAGAATTCGTTAAAACCTACATGGGTGAAGTGTACAGAGGGACACAGTATAAACCGGCTGAGGACATTCAAGACAGGAAAGTGGTTGTGGTTCCTAAAGTCGAAGGTAAAATATTCCTCTGCACTTTAAATTCGAAGAATTGTCCCTGAATCTGTATTGCACATGAAATGGAGCTTAGTTTCATACCAGAAACCAGTGAAAATTACGAGATGAGAGCAGACAGCCAAGGAACAAATGATGAAATGTGCAGAATTCAAGGTTAAGCCAATCTCTGTGTAGAACTATCTAGCTAATTAATTCCATGGAGCACTGTCCTTGAAATCTTCTCGTTTCTCAGTTAGTCAAGATATATTTCCTATTTTATGGAAACTGAAATTTCATTATTGTGTTTACAGGAAACCCTCCAACTGTGTCTTGAGCCAGACAAATCCTATCCACACCCTCTCATCCTGTTTCCTTGAGATCCATTTTAATATCACGCTTCCCTCTACTCCAAGGCCTCCCATCAGATTTTCTTACCAAGCCATTGTGTGCATCTCTTCTTCCTCACACGCTTGCCACATGCTCCCTTTATCTCATCCTCCTTCATTCGTTCACCTAAAGAATATTTAGTGAAGGATACAAACCACGTAGCTCCTCTTTATGCAGATTTCTTCAGGTTCTTCTAAAGTACTCCCTCTTAGCCATAATTATGTCCCTTACCATCTTATTCTCAAACACTTGCAGCTGATGTTATTCTCAGTGTATAAGTGCTATACCTGGAGGATTAAATAAATTTGTTTATCAGAATAAAACCAACACTTACTCCGTCAAACAGGACCTGTAAAAGGTAAAATGGTAAAGTGTACCCTTTACAGGCCCGGTATGGCCCAGAGGGTGGGTAGAAGTATAGCTCTACTCTTCCATGACCGCAGCACTAGAAGGGGGTGAATGGTCAGTAGCACGTCCCGGCCGCACTTTCCCCGGGAAAGACCCGGTACCCATTTTACAGGAGGCTGGGTGGGGCTCATGGCCGGTCTGGACGGGCGGAAAATCTCGCCCCCCACCGGGGTTCGATCCTCGGACCGTTCAGCCCGTTGTCAGTCGCTATACCGACTGAGCTACCCGGCCCAGAAAACAGGACCTGTGTTTATGTATATTCTAAATTTGTAGATTTATAACCCACCCCCTTCATTGTAAATAATATGGGAAGTCTTATACTTCTCTTGTTGCTTCGTCCATACATTTTAATACTTTATCATTTATCCATTTTTATGTGTCACTGATGATATTTTGAACCCTAAATAGTAGTTTTTTGTTATAATATTAATGCATTTTTAAACACTACAGTTTTATTGTAATAATAATTTGTAATGTGAGGTCCCACAGTGAGCGAATGTACTTTTGTTGACATGTTATTACATTTTCCCTGCTCTTTGTCTTGTATGAAAGGTCTTATGACGGATTAGTTAATTAATCCGAAACATCTAGCCTACGTATCTGATTGAGAATATAAGTTTTATTCGACTGAAAGTTTTGGTATTTTTCTCGATTGAGAATATATGTTCTTAATAAAATTTAAAAACAGTTACATGTTTCGGCTAAAGTAAACAGCCATCATCAGGCTGTACATAAGAAAGTTAAAGGTTAATTTAAAAATACAATTTGTAGCTTGATATCACAATCAGGTACAGTTCAGCAACCCAAATAAGCTGTCCTGTTCAAAAAGACATGTTGGTCAAAGCAGACACTTTTAAATCCTCTGCTGAGATGGCGTCACGTGACACGGGTTTCCCCTTACACAGCTTCTGCACAGTCATTCCAACACATTCATCTTCACCGCACTCATTCCTAGCCAGCAGCAAGTATCAAACTTCGGTTTGAGCGACTTTTCGATAATCTTGTTTTCATCATTTTATACGACATACAGCACAGAGCAAGTTTTTCCCTAACCTGGCTTTTGTAATAGGGCAGTGCGGGCTGTGTCTTAAGTCTTTACAGGTCTTTCGGACGAAATACATTCTTCAAAACTTTAATCCACGGACACGTAACTGTACTCGTGTAGCAACAGCCAATATCTACAGAATGTTAGTCATTTTAACATTATTAACTAGTTACTGGGCTTCAAAAACCTGTAAGCTTATGTTAGACCAGTAAAGAAAAAGGCCTTTGACTTTGAAGGGTAATTTGGCGCCACCGACAGAGCGGAAAATCTTGAATTGTTAAACACAGAGGATTTATTGAAACTGATTATGTCAATGTTGAGACAAATATGGTTTAATTTGGTTATAAAGTTTGGTATTGTACAGTAGGTGCCGGTCCCAGTGGCCGCGCGGTCTGAGGCGTAGGTCTGCTGCCGCTCGCCTGCTGAAATCATGGGTTCGAATCCCACCGGGGGAATGGATGTTTGTTGTGAGTGTTGTGTGTTGTCAGGTAGAGGTCTCTGCGACGAGCTGATCACTCGTCCAGAGGAGTCTTACCGACTGTGGTGCGTCGTTTTGTGTGATCTAGAAACCTCAAGAATGAGGAAGCCAAGGCCCCCGTTGGGCCGCAGCGCCACGGGGGGGGGGAGTACAGTAGGTAAAGAATTTGCTAGAGTTATGAGTGGATTGGCAGTGTATGATGATGGAGGGTTGTGTACAATGTTTGTACTGGGAAAATAAAAGTAACGAAAAATTATAATAATGAACATCATAATCTATTATGTTCCTACGATATTTATATGGTGATTGCGCCAAGACAGCCGATAAGGGGATAATGCATGATAATATTAAAAATACGAGTAAATAGGAATCGGATAATCGTAAGAGGAGACAATTTAGAAAATCATCAATTTGCAAATAAACGTTTCAAACGCATGAAGCGGCTTGTGTGAACGTAGTTACGTCATGAGCAGCTCTTGTCACAAACTTCTTAAAAACATGAGTGAAATTATTGAAATTATTAGGCCTACGTCAACCGACAGTTCGCTGTTGTTCAAGCTAGTGTTTCTTATAAACTTAGGCCTACTAGTTTCATTTACGGTAAGCCTGTAAGAAATGCACCAAATGGAGCATGTTTGCTTGTTAGAATTTTGAAATTTCTTGTTAGGAAGACCATTTTCAAAATGAAGCTTCCTAGTCTACTAGGATTTTATGTCGTATAATTTGGTTAATAATCACCGAATTTTGGAAGCAGATACATTGCTTTGAAACGTCTGTAAATATTAATCAAGCTACGCGGTTTTAAAGTCCCGGAACACTTTGAATACATCAACATACTGTCATAGCTTTAAAACCTGAGTCTACTTTAACCTTGTAAACCACAATAATATCTAAGAGTGTAACATTTATATTAATGTTAGGAATATCTGCATTTTGCACGCAGAGTTTGTTGTTTTTATATATGCGTTTATTGATTTCAACCCGTGCTTTACCATCCGGGTATACCATGGGGTATTTACAGAGATGTTTACAGTGGGTTGTTACAGAGATGTTTACAGTTTATCCCAGTTTACCATTTTTTTTAGAGTACAGGTCAGTATTTGGACGGTACTTTAGGAGTGTTGCCGGATTTAATTTCCTTGGACATCTTCTTGAAGTGCTTGGAAGATACGTCCGAGGAAGCTTGTGATGCTGACGGTGTTTATGTGGTACTGCAGAACCCAGAGTTGGGGGGAGAGTTTTGAGAACTGATGGGCGGTCTTTTGACCATAAGCTGCATTCCAGCATAAGGTGGTAGGCCGTTTGTATGGTCTTTCCAGGACAGTTGCAATTTGGAGAGGGCGTCTTGTTCATTTTGTGAAGGTATGAACGGAAGCTTCCGTGATTTGTTAGGAACTGAGTGAGAAGGAATTTGGGCCATAGAGGAAGGGAAAGTCTGTGGAAATTGGTGGGTATGTATAGTTCTGTGTGGGAGGCATTTGCAGAGTTTACATATTTTGCGTTCCAGATTTTTGTGTAATGGTCTTCCGGTATTTGCTTTCCTCGATTGATAGGGATTTCATCATAAGCGATGGTAGTATTGCATCTCGAGTTTGTTGTTTATATGTATTCTACGTTTATAGTAACAAATACTAATTATTTATCTTTATGACATTAATCGAATGGTCTTTGTTATGGACACTCGTGTTTACTGTCAAAGCGACAACTCAGTTTTTTAAGTACTTGTCCCTTGACCTGAGTTGTTTACTTGTTTTGGGGTATTGTTAAGCAGTTGTTTTAATATGTCACGCCGTGTGACATACAAGAGGCGGTTCATTTCGACAGGTTGACTCGTCACAAGATGCTAAGTACATGGCCACATTACTTAACATTTCAACTGGCTGTCGGATTCGCCATAAGGCATTAGGCAGACTTGCAGCTTACATTTTCACGTTTTAATTCTGCTACAGAAAGCGATTTTTTTGTTGCAAGCACGAATTTGGGCAACTGCGGTGAAGAACGCATCACTTCTCAGTTCATTACACGTGGGATGTTAGAACCAAAACACATTTTGTAATGTTTACATAATTTAGACCATAAAATCAAATTTGTTTTCTCCTACTTGCAGCACAGGACGGATATTTACGCCTAAGTAAGAAGAGCACAAGATAGCAAGTTTCCAACACCAGCTGCACTTCATAATGCGGATATCGAATTATTCCACCTAAGCCGGATGCGTGTTCATGTTCCCACAGCACGTATACAGATCATCTCTTAATTTCAAACTAATGCTACCTTGATTTTTGCAAGGAATTTAATGAAAAAACAGGTTCTTATACATTTTATCCAATATTATTCCTCTTTTGGGTGTAATATTAATGCATCTTAATATATCAAATACAAAGAAGAGACCTCCTCTGTAGTATTTCTCCTTTTGTACCTGTATATTGTTTGTGCCTCATGACGGTCAAGGTGACTGACCGATATATTTAGCAGGGTGGAATAGATCTGAACGTGTAAAGGTCGGATGTTAAGTTTTGTGTGTATTGGATTGTTGTTGTCTAGAGTACCCTACAATTTTGGGACACTGTCAAACAGTGTTGAAAATATTAATGGACTGAAAGTGATTCTCTTGCTACCTTACTATTCCAATTTAACTGTGTAGAAAATCATACATATTATAACAGTATATTTCCGGGGTAGCATATTTAATAAAAGCACACTGTACCTGGCCTATGCATATTATGATGTAACAATTGGGAAATCGAAGCATCTAATCAATGAAGTAATTCAAAAAATGGAAGAACTAAATAATGATATAGTCCTGAGGATAAATGTGCACAAAACTAAATATATGAATACCGCAAAATACTGTACAAACACAAAAATATGCAACATGAAATAGAGAACATTAACTACAAGGAATATCAACAAGTATCAAAATTTAAATATTTGAGTTAACTGGTTACTGGTGAACATGATTTTGGAAAGATGTCCGAGCAAGAATAACAGCAGGGAGTCGATTTCATCAAGCACGCTCAAAATTATGAAATAAAGATAAATATAAAACATACAACACACACAAAAAAAAATACTACATGGTTGTGAAATGTGGGCATTGGCAGGACAAATGAAATCATTATTTAAAACATGGGAGCAGAAATATTAAGATAGATGTATGGCCCAATAAAGGATAAAATGGATGGAGAATCCGAACTGATGATGAACTGCAGGTTACGTACAGAAAACCAAATATTGTAACATCAATAAAGGTAAGAAAACCAGAATTGGCTGGCCATCTGGTAAGAATGTCTGATGACAGGGCCGTCAAGAAAGAAGAAAGGCAGGAAGACCATAATTAAGGTGGTTTGACTGTATTGAGAATGATCTGAAATCGATGGGTGTCAAGATATGGAGAAACAAATCAGAAGACAGATTTGCATGGGATGTCATTCTGAAATGACGCTCGTTAAACTATAAGGACCTTATTCCAATGAAGAATAGGTCTACATTTTTTCCCCTCATAGAATTTCCTGCAGTTAGTATTTTATCCCAAACATTGTCACGTGCAATAATATGATGTACCAAGAATCAAATGCTTTAGTTGTTTATAACTGATATACACCTGATGGCCGAGACATATATGTACTGCGTCTTATTCACCCTTATATTTTAGACTCATGGTCACATACAGATGTCAAGTTACCGTGCATTCCCTCTCCTCTTCCAAGCTAAGTAACAAACAAAACGTAACTGACGTACTCAAAGAAAACAATTATCCATCGAACAATTTTCTGTTCCAAGACTGTGTTAAGCGGTGTGGTACCTGTCCAACGGTAGAATAGCTGCGCGAGGGAGAAAGAGTAGGGTAACATTCCAAATCTTTTACCTGCTGTTACACGGGTTCTTTCATACATTGCTCCACCTTCTCGTCACTTAATCAACCAATCAGAGAATTCCTACGTCAAGATCAAAGGGATGCCGATCGCGCATGGTAAATTGTGTTTTTTAGGAGGCGTGGTCCAGAAACTGCAGCATCTGAAAGAAGGAGAAGGAAGGGCAGTCTGTGTGTCTGCTGATACCACTGCCTCCTGGAAGGCAGCTGCACTTTCAGTATTCAACCGGACTCTGATACGTGGACAGCTCCACTTCGTCTCGTTCTTCCGTAACTGCAGATGACTTACTTAAAGTGCCCTTAAAATAAGTGCCTACGTCGTAACAATAAGAATTTTGTGATACTGGAGTTTTTATGAGAAAAAAAATTTCAAAACACGTAAGAATTACCAAATAACGGGCAACAAGTAACAATTATTTTACACCAAAATTTTATATAAAAATGCTCACTGTTAGCGTCGTTTCTAATGTAGCAACGATAACCACGCAAGTGTAATATTTACAGAAGTGTTAATTACATCAGTATTATTTTACCGCGTGTGAAGGGGGGCGATTTTTTTTTGTTGAATAGGGAATATTTCAACTGGCGCATGGTTCAAGGTATCAGGACACGTGCTTTTGTGACTGCACATATCCTGCAATCGTGTTTAGTTTTTTGTCGAATCGACTGCAACATTCTTCTGGACAAAGCCAAGTTACTGACTATCTGCTCCTCCATGGCTGTGTCTACATTAAACATGGCACCATATTTCACAGGATATCCCTTCCAAGGTAAGATCGATATATGATATTACAGAATAAAAAGTATGCATCTTCCTATGGAAAGCGTATAATGGAAAATGGGCAGATTTAAAGACCACAAAGATAATTTTTAGTACTAACAAGCGAGAAGCTAATGACACTAAAAATAGAAACGTACTGCGACAGGCTTTTTATGGGCAATCAGTTAGAAGCAAAATACCCAGTACTGTTGATGATACGCGTTTAGTCGCGCTTCAGTGAAAAAGGCAATGAACTATCAGAGTTACATAAAGTAAGATAAATCTTTGGTTTAAAAATTCAAATCTTCTGGAATTTTAGGTTACGCCGAATAATTATGACAGTAATTCTTTCCTCGATTGAGTAATCCTGAAGAAGAATGCCCTAGACTTCTCTTAAATATTTAGTTGCCCTAAATATTTACCAGTTGACGAGTCGTAACAGCCCTGAAGACTCGAATCTTCATCAACACAACTGTAACAACCTCACATTTCCAAACTACTATATGGCTAAGAAATTCTTTACTCCATTATGCTAGTTCTTAGTTAATCTTCCTTATTTAGATATGAATTAAATCAAATAGACCCACTAAATTTCAAACCTTTTTGAATTAGTGTGATTTTGTGTATTGAGAAAACAACTATGACGTTTTCACTTGCTATGATCTCTGGCAGCTAGTGTCTGAAAAACTAAATATAGGCCTAAATAAATTTGTTTGTGTAAAGTGGGTAAAAATTATTCAGACAAGCAACAGAGATTAATGAGATTATCAATGTGCAAAATAATAATAATACACATCTTTTAGAAGCTGTAATAGTATACTCGACAATCGGCCAGAAATATATAATTGATCTATATAATGTAATAATAAACAAATAAGTAGAACTCCACTTATCCGGATTAATTGGGACGGCGAACGATCCGGATATGCAGAGTATCCGGATAATTGGATTTTTCTTTGAAATAGGCTACATTGGCAGTTTGAAGTTCAGCTGTTACTATTTACAGTATGTACCTGCGTCTAGGACCTGTCGACCGCGAATGATTTGAAGTTCTAGAAGCCATATCAATGTACTGTACTTGATCCGATAACCGGTAATTTCAAGGCAAGTTAGTTTTGTGGAATTCTCGACACATTTACGGGAAGGGCCAAGCCGATCCGGATAAGTGGAGTTCTACAGTGTACATATATAACCAGACACACAAGTGCTGAAGAAGTTGCTGTTTGGAATTAAGATATTATGCACATAAAAACATATAAACCTTTACATAAAATAATGAACCGAACATGTAAAAATAATTGTGCTCTGTTTATAGATTATTTGAGTAACTCACATGAATGAATCGCTTACTTCTGTTATTATAGAGGGTGTATCACAAATGTTTGGGCAAACTTCAGAAGTGAGTTCCCCACACCAAAATATGGAAAAAACCCCTTATTATCTTATGTCCGCAAACAAATATTTTCTATATACAACCCCCACGTTCGTCCAAACTCAATCCTGTAGATTTGTATGTGTGGGGAATCTTCAGGTATCTAGTGCAATCACCCGCAGTTAAAAATGGACAGACACTGCACCAGCGCGTTCTGGATGCCTGTCAAACCATTCGCAACCGCTCGGGACCTTTTGAAAGTGTGCGACAGTCCACGACTGGAACTGTTCATATGTACATTGGTTCAGGTCGAGGACATTTGCTGTGAATTTTGACTTGACAATCAGCAATAACTCAACAGTTATTAAACTGGGGACGTTTACTTTGAAGGTACTATATAAGATGTAAGTAAAATAAACATGGTTAAGGTATTTATTGTTGAATGTAATCTTCTAATAAATCTGTAAAACCACTCATTTTCGGACATAACTTTTCTTTGTTCTGTTGCGAAGAATTTCTAATTGAAACATGTCGAACCATTTTTGATACACTCTGAATATTATTACAGTTTATTTGTCGGCACTAAGAAACATCTGCTACTGCCAATGCATTGCGATAATCTACACTCCTAAATTCTCCTTTGTATGGAATATGCAAGTTACGTGCTTTATCCGGCGTCATTTTAAATGAGACGACAATCGGGTAATCTACTCATTCCATTGCAAATAAAATAAAATAAAATAAAATTCATAAGTAAGCTTAAAGGCTTGAAGCAAAAATCACATGTAAATCATATATAGATATTTAGTCAAGTCACAGGCACTATGGAGGCTGTCCATTAAAACTCTTTACTTTTCTGCAGGTAAATAAAAGTGTTGATTCTAATAACAGAATGAGGCTCTTAAATAAAAGTACAATCTGTGAGAAAAATAAATTTTTAAAGTTAAAACAGTTTGTAAATTTAATAAACTCTGGGCTTTTAAAGCTTGTAATTCGCCATTACTTCAAACAAACTTGTTCAGATTAATACTCTTCAATTATAATTCTTATATATTTTCACACATGGAAATATGCAAAATAAATGTATGAAGCACCATTATTTCGCAAAGTTTCAATTGTCTCCAAACACCGGCAGCGACGAGGAATTGGCCCAAAAACGGGCCAAAACGACGTAGAAGAAGAAGAAGAAGAACAACAAAATAGTTTCGTATCGATAAATTTCCTCAGGAGGTCTGCATAATGTGATACATTTTTTTGGCGTCAATGTATTTGTTTCAGTCAAAAAAACTGACATATGTCAGGTATGTGCCAGGAAGGGTAGGCGAACGTGTATTGAGAGCACCTTCATAGGAGAATTTCAGATTCTGAGCTTTTGTATGAAAGAAGCGACAGTAGGCTGCTGACACTTATCCTAAAAAAAAAATTGGTTGTGTTATTTGGTGTTAGATTAATGTCACAAGAAGGTTGCACTCTATCTACCCTCCAGCGAGGTTGTGGAATAAGCCTTCATATTTACTGTTACGATAACAAGACGTTAGTTTTTATTCTTCTGTTCATTTTAAGTAATGAAGAGGTTACACCTCTGCGTTATCTGCTGCTTGCACAAGTGTGATAGCCAAATGAGTTGCAGTATTCACACCTAGATCATTTTGAGGCTAATCCGAATAACTCAAAAGTCTTGTGAATAAAAGGGAGCAATTTAGACGAAAAATTTAAGAGATAGTAAAAATGTAGAAATAAAGTGATCCCGTTACAGGCCCGGTTTGGCCCAGAGGGTTAGTAAAGGTATAGCTCTACTCTTCCATGACCGCGGCACTAGAAGGGGGTGAGTGGTCAGCAGCACGCCCCGGCCGCACTTTACCCCCGGGAAAGACTCGGTACCCATTTTAAAAGAGGCTGGGTGGGCCCCAGGGCCGGTCTGGACGGGCGGAAAATCTCGTCCCCACCGGGATTCAATCCCGGACTGTCCAGCTCGTAGTCAGTCGCTATACTGACTGAGCTACCCAGCCCACATTTAAAGGATAGTCTGAAGTCAAATTCCCTATACTCGAGTGATGAATCAGTGTTTCTAATAAGTTACGCGACGTGGTACCAGCAGCATATGTAAGGGTCTGTTGCGTCATTTGTTGGTTTATAATGTTTCACAAGAAGTGGCTGCAGCCACATGAGCACGAATGCACATGAATGGGCGAATGAATGTATGAATGCATTTGGCTA
>Ga0136643_10010536_pt1 | contig 13661 bp, 5 predicted proteins | sample TergutLab28metaG_FD_96883 | JGI IMG/M metagenome (GOLD analysis project Ga0136643, IMG submission 96883) | Labiotermes labralis P1 segment gut microbial communities from Petit-Saut dam, French Guiana - Lab288 P1 (version 3) (version 3) | ecosystem: Host-associated > Arthropoda: Insects >...
AATTTAAGTCGGGAGGGCTACATGAGAAGCATGTAGTGGCAACTTGGAATCTTGGGAACCATCTCAGCATTTGCTTTTAGACACAGGCAAACCAAGAAAAACTTGTGTCGAGGTGGCCAGTTGCAGGACCTTCCGAATACTGACTTCTAGCCAGCAGTCCGGCATCTAAAGTAAAAAAAAACAGGAACGCAAACATAGTGCAACAAATACACATAAGATGACAACATTACAAACAAGACAACTACTACAATGCACTCTGCCGACCAATAACAATTACAAGACAACTTAAAATTAGCAACAATACACACGAGACAAATACAACAAGATGCTGGCATGTAATTAATAAAATATTACGCAATATGCAACTGGATTATATCTGAGATTTATTTTTCTCCCGTGAGACTTGATGTTGTCACGGCAGTGGCGATGGAAATATATTTCTTCTGGAATGTGACATCGTGTAGTCTGGTAGATATTAAGACAGGTTTCAGACGAATCTGCTCCGCGATCGCTGTAGGTGGGTAAGAATATTGCAGATATAAAGACTGGTTGGATTAATGTCGAGCTGTAGTGGAGGCAATAGGAACGGACGTTGGAAGTCCAAAGGTTTTCTCTACACAGAATGCGTCATGTGCTCTTTTAAGTCCTTGTCTGACAGACACCGTTTATACACGGTGGTTAACAACTTGATGTCTTATTTCTAAGGTCTTATTCCCGATACCGTTACTGGCCATAAATACTCTTATCACGTGAACATGAACCCTATTCTCAAGGCTTACGGATTTATCAGTACCCGAATGTGAGGATCAAGCCTATACAAAAAGATTATATTGACGATTTTATAACAAATGCTAAGGTTAGAACGAACAACCTCCCTACAAATCCGATACTTGTGGTAATAGAGGATATAGCTGTCATCAGTTTTTTATAATGCACTTTACACAGGTTGCATAAACCAAAATGGAATTACGAAGTCGTTAAAAATATAACTAAATGCCAAATCATTTCAGTCACTTGACGTATACACAAGCGATCCTGTTTACTCCTTTGTAGTTTGGCGAAATAAGTTTTTGTTTGTTTGTAGATCAGACTATATTATAAAGTGCTGTCGTGTGCCAAATTTCCCTAATAGAAAATGCAGGTTGATGAGGAGAAAACTGTTTCCACGCTTTAAAAATTCTGTAGATTTTATGTTTGTTATTTTTTGCTGTAAGGACGTTTGAGTCAATATGCATCACCTGAAATAAAATTGCAAGTGTAAGATCCTGAGCATACCGACGGACTGGTACTTCTCTCATCCATTTTCTCGCACCCTCATACAAAGTTGTTCTGGTCCGATATTTTCCAGCGACGTCTCACCGCCTGTCTTGAAAAATTTCTCCTGAGGGATAGCTGTAGTAAAGCATCGTACCACTTTGCGTCCTAGAGTTAGTGAACTGAAGTCGCAAGTGTACCCTTTCATTTCGTACGTCAGATAGTTTTACGCTGTTATGAAAGCAAAGTGGTGTTTGATACCATAATGTCTGTTGAAAATGGACCTACTTGAGATCATGCAAAGTCAGAAACCTTCCCTGTTATTTGTTAAAAATGGAATACAGTTGTGGATACAATACGAACATATTAGAGGTTGTGGTTTCTTTACTTCAGAATACTGAAACACGGGGGATTTTTAAAGAAAGAGTATGTGATTTTAGATATCATTTTCTACGGCGGTGTTTCTTGAGAGTGTTATTTGAGGGCGCTCTGAATTGCTGAGATTATATGGCTTGGGTTATAGATAAATGTATGGAGCAATGGCGCAATGAGACTGGCATGGGAAAACCGAAATACTCAGTGAGTAGTCCTTAGTCGCCGTCGTCGTGCATAACTTGTAAAACTTAGACATGCAATAAGCAACGTGTTTGTTAGATTTGAGTCATGTGTGCAAGCGGAAGGCTAAGAATTCTAACAACTTCTTCAAATATGGTGGACAAAATCCTAAACTGAACTCAAATATATTAAACTAGAATTTCAGCCCTCAACTTAGGGAAAATTAGAAAAGCGGCGAGCCCAGTACTGCTTGCCGTTACGTGAAGTGTTCTGGGTGAAGAATGATGCGAATTGTCAGATAATATATTAATTTGTGTTGTGTGGAAATGACCGTATTAAGGATCGCTGACACGAATGCATTGGGTCTGTGGATGTAAAGAAAATCATAGAGGTTTGATGAACACTGCTTATGAGATTGGCTTTTGTAGAAAACAAAGGGTTATTTTCTGATAACTGCCCGGTTTATCGACATTTCAGATGAGAGAGTAAGGGTGTGAGACTCAGTGTCCTGTTATAAAAATAGACAGGGCGAACGACGGAATTAAAGCACGGTATCGTAATTAGCATGGACTTGTCAGAGGCAATATTGCAACCCCCTCCTACTAGTCGTTGTCCCACCCCTCCTGCGGGGTCTCTTGTCATCAGAACTGGTTATAGGCAGCTCTCCCTAGGGGAGTTTCCAAAACTCACCAGGATATGGTTTTGAGTTTTGTGTTTTTATGTTAAATTTATCTGTGATTCAAGTGACTCTCAGTCCCCAACTGCGATCCTGATTTAGAATATTTCTGTGTAGTTTGTTCTAGTAAAGGAAATCAAACAAAGAATTTGTTATGAAACAACGCGTGTTTGAAGTAGACTGAAATGAAACAGTTCACATTTTCTGTATCCTGGCCTCATTTTTCGTATCGGGTAATTTTTGATGATTTGTTCGACATTTCGCGGATGTTTCGTCCACTTTATGGTATGTTGAACACATTCAAAATTCAAGAATGAATTTCGCAGCACCACAAAATAAGAGTCATTGAAAGCAAAAACATGTCAGAGGAATGTTACGTGTCCATACAAGCAGTTCTAAATAATTTAAAAGATTTTAAATATTCACCCCTGAATTATACACGAGTCTTTGTCATCACATCGAGAAGTGAATTACACCGACTCTGTGCATCCTGTATTTCAGTTTCAAGTTCTGCGTATTCACTGTAGGGGTTTCCTTCGTGCGACTTAGCTGATGCAAAATTTAAGAAAATGGAAGCCATAATCATATTAGTTTATGTTTATTTTACCGTGTTAAGGAAAATGAAATTTGGCACATAGATGGATTAAGAAAATTCCTGAAAAATGCGTACGAAATGTTGCCTGTATGTCAGCGGTTTTAAATATTTCAACGGGACGACTTTAAATGAGTCTGCGGTTGACCGATGTATATAACACAGACAAAAACGAAATCAAGGAAATATAATAACGTACAATAATAATACTAATAACACGGTATATGTATACAATTGTAAAAAATAACGAAAAATATAACCAGGAACGATAGAACATCTGGTAAATTTCCAAGTAAGAAGAATCTGAAATAGCCTTATTTCTATTTTATAAGTGCGCTTCCTATCTTGTTTCTACAGGCATCAATGTTACTTTGACTGTGTGTGTGTGTGTGTGGTCAGTTTTTGCCAAATATTTGGGTACTTGTAATATGTCCCCACATGATTATTATCTGTTAGCACAGGTTAAGATTCTTTGCAGTTAGTATGCAGAATTGTGGCCTTAGTTACTGTGTTTTAAAAAATATTACCAAAATTTATATTTATATATTTATATTTTGTATTTTAGGATTTACAACACAGATGGGATTTTTATTCATTCTAGACTCTTTGTGCCAGATAGCAGAAAGTCTGTTTAAGGCAAAGGAAGAAATAAAATAATTTATTTCAATGCTAATGCGGTTAAAATGTACAGTTACTTGACAGTCAAATACAACGCTGCATTTATTGTATCCCATTTAATGTTAGACAAGCCGCAGACTAATTCCATAAAGTGGGTCCTTCTCCAAAAGCTGGGGTAATCAATCAGTCAAGAAATTATTAGATCTTTTATAGAAACCAAAGTTTATTGTTGTATTTACTGGGCCCATCCTGAACAATGCGAGTCCAGTTTTTATTCTCACATCACTCTTGCAGATACATTTTAAAAATTTCTAGTCACAAATACATAATAAACAATATTTATAGGGCGCTTTAGAATATTTTGTATAAATCCTCTCAAATTAATCTCAAAACTATTCATGTTTACAGAATTTCATTATACTTTTTCATGCTGCAGCAATTACGTTGCCTGTTTGATAGAAGAGTGGTAATATTGACACCCTGTCTTGTACACAGAATAATAATTAGTCCACAATGCTGCAATCAAGGTACATCTGAGCGCCTTTTTATACGACTGGGTGTATATAAATGGAAAGGAATTTCACAAATAAACGTCGAATTGTATTCGCACAAATGGTCTCATTCACACAAACACTCACTCACACACGAAAAATCCCCCATGTAAGTGGTACGATGTCGAGAGAACGCAAATCAATTATAAGCGAGCACAACTGTGTCTGATTTGTTTTAATTAAAGTGAAGCTAATGGCGGCTATAACAAACGGTACTTCGTTAATGATCTGTCAATTTGTAAGCGCCGATTTATTTGTAACCCTCTTCTGTAATGAAAGCGTTCGAAGAGAGCTTATGGCCTTTTTTATATGCCAGTTTGTAGATAAAAGTGTAGACGAAACTACAGTGAAGTGTAGAATTTTATGTATTGTTGACTATGCGTACCTGTATAATCTTGTAAATAAAGCCAACTTGGTGCACAATTTATTCTTAGTACATTTATAAATTTCTACATGTTTCGGGCGACGATGTGTCCATCATCAGGAGAAACAATGTGTTTGTGAGACACTTGGTACTTTTCATTCCACCCTGCATACCAGACATTAACAAGTACCAAGTGTCGCATAAACAAAGTTGTTTCTCCTGATGATGGGCACATAGTTGGCTTTATTTACAAGTGTAGAAAATCAGTCACTACCATCATCATCATCATAAAAAATTTAAATTCAACAAATTTATTTGTCTACTTGTTTTTTTTTTACATATGTACTTCTGCTCGTATTTTGCAGGTTTCTTTACTTCCTTCCATATTTGTTAACAATTAGAGAAACTTGAGTGATAACACAGCAAAATTATTTTATTTTTTACAGTTTGTGAGACTTCGTCTCGCGTTTTTATATGAAAGGAACAAAACTTAATCATACTTTTTTGTTGCATGCATGTGATTATAGGTAGTTAGTAAATGGATACCGTAGATATTGGTATTGTTTAGTGTCGTTAAGACTTTTAAGTCACTTAATGTTTCGTAATTTGATTTTAAAATATTTTCTTGAATTTTGTGTGTTTACTTGGAACTAGACCGTTATCTGTATTCTTTTTTTTTTAAATATGTGCAATATATTACATAAAATAAACGGTATTGGGACGAGACTTCTGAGGGGTTGTTAATCTCATTATTTGTAACGGTCAATGTTGTATGAATAGAGTTCCTATTCGCATATTTTACCGTTGTATGTTCATATAGACTTAATTAGAGGTTTGGTAACTAGTAGCAACGTTTGTTGTTGAGCTACAACCGAGTCTTAATTAAAACTATCAGTTTTCAAATATAATGAATATTTCGCTGTAGCGTGATTCATTTTGAGTTCTTACTGCGATGGAAAGTTTTTGAAATATGAACATTTTCGTCATAATTATCACGAATGTGGCAATTACAATTCGCATAATACAACATGCTCTGCTCAGAGCAATCAGGCTAAAAACCAATCGCAATTTGAATATTTCCTCGAGGGACATCTAGGTAGATATTACTAAACTCTTCTTGTCTCTCCCTTTGCAACTCTATACTTTCGCCGCAAGTACCATACGATACGAAACTGTCGCTTATTTATTAAAGGGCTTACGACAGTTTCTTGCGGTAGCGGAAAATAGGTCTTACAGCAAAATCTATAATCTCACACAGTTTTATTTTTAGAACCTCGGAGTGTGTTTTTCTTTCAGCAGGGCTTCAACTGATTTCCATGTGCCCCTTCCTTTAATTTTTTTCCGTAAACTTTTACAAATGTATATCTTTTATCCCGAAGCCTGACGTCTCGTACTACTCGTTTGATCATACCAATATTTGATGAATTTCACAAATTGCACAGCTCCTCCTCATTAACCAGTTTTCATTTTAATCCTATTTTCTTTCTCTTCTAGTTCAAAATAATACTTTAGCATGCTTTTCTCAATCCACATTTGCTATGTTTTCTGAGTAGCGTATATAATTTATCTTATATAAAATATAACTCTAAATTCTGTGTTGGGTTTTTATGTTGGCACAAATGATTTAAAGGAATTGCCAAATGGGAAGGAATAGAGCAATTCCATAAACGTAGTTACCTATAAAAATTGATACTTTTATTTGGATCTTAAATGTATCTTCACATTAAAAGTCCAGTAGTTCCCGTTGGAGTGAAAGAGTTCGACAGGCCATATTTAGACCTAAGGTTACAATGTATATTTTTGATAAGATCCGTATATGGATGTGCATGTATTCTGCATTGCGATATGTTCGCACATTGACGCTCGATATTTCTACGTCCCATAGTGCACTCCCTTCCAAACAGTAAATCCACCTGAACTCCAGTAAATATGAGAATTCTCTAGAGTTTTTGTTGTGCTAAACCCAGGAGTAAGCTGAACGTGTTTTGGGGTGGGCAGTGTAACCTGCTAATTCGAGTACCCCACCCAGCGCCATGCTATTTGCAGACATTCCCCAGGGTCAGGCCTCCGGGGAACATATGGAACAATAATCAAACGTAGTTGTGGGAGCGATCGGTCATCCATCCGTCCATACATTATTTTTTTTTTCTACAGCGTGCTTTGCAAATAATTTAGAGTTTTCTGAATGCACGGTTTAATACAGTCGCTGCAGCACTAAAATGTGAGTTCGTGTTTTGGTTTGTGTTTGCGTACATTCATACCTCACACAGCCTAACATACTGTATTGAAACCCCCAAATTTACTTGTTTATTACGAAAATCTTATGAATTTATTTCCCCATTGACGAGAAGTGTTTATTCTTTAAGAAGGTCTTCCGTAACAACGCTTTATTGCCAAGATTCTGAAAACATTTTCAATAAATTTTGCACAAAAATAAACAACAAATAATGGAGACTGTTTATAAAATGTTGACAAACGAGAAGTTTTGTGCGATAAAAAGTTTCATTGTTGATTACGTAACACCGTTAAGGAATTTATGCTAATTCCTCTCAATTTTAAAACCGCCATCTTTTTTATCCTGTGTTTTAATATGCATATATATATATATAGTAGCAGTTGCCTAAAAGTTTCACACTCTTAATACCAACAACATGCACCTTTCCACACGGGACTACACAATAGTTTATTTAGTACAATTGATTCTAGCAATTAGACCTTAATGTTCAAATAATGTATGATTGTTCTCTGCTGTTATGTGAATATAGTGTTTTCATTTGTATCGGTCTTTAATTTATATTTTATTTTTCAGAAATTTTATTGTTAAGCTGCAATACAAACAACTGTAATTTTGTTTGTATTCCCAGCTAATTAGCCTATGGACCTGGATCAAAGGTTTCTGCTGTCAAGAGACACAGACTTCAGGAATGAAATCTACTAAGTATCTTGTTCTTTGCTTTAAATCAATAGCAATAGCAGCTGTGTAAGAACATTTGTGCAGAATGTGTCAAAGTGTACTGGGGACATTCGTGATATGTCTGTGTGTGTCATATTTATATACATCTCTTATATGTATAATTGCATTTACTGAAAACAGACTTATGCAAGGAGGAAAATGTCGGATATAAGAGTTACTTATGTTAATGGAAAGGCTGTTTATATATTTATTGAATGCATCGCCATGCAACAACACAATCGATAAATTATGATGGCTACTCTTTTCGGCCTCTGTTCAGAACATCACAGATCGCGCATTATTTAGAATTAAAAAACTATTAATCATCTTATTGTAAAACTGAGAAGAGAGCTCGTTCCTTTGACAAAATTTGATAAAACGTGTTAAAGCATTGGAAGGCAGGTGAAACAAACCCTGCATACTGAAAACAGAAACATTAAACCTTAAACAGTAAACTGTAAAAATTAAAAAAACCCTCAGGTTAAAAGAAACCAGAAGAAATTATAAAATAACATTTCTGTATTTAACACATAGCGTTTGTTTCACCTGCCGTACAGTGTTTTAGCAAGTTTTGTCAAAGGGACAAGATCTCTTCCCATTTTTACGCTAAAGACGACTGTGTAGTTCTTCTTAAATTCTAAATAATGCATCATTTGATGATGACCTGAATAGAGGCTGAAACTAGTAACCACTGTAAACTGTTGTTGGTGTTATCACATGAAGGTGTATTCAATAAATATATAGACTGATTTGCGCAAAGGGAATATGTCAAATATATATATATATATATATATATAAAGAAACCATATGCATCTCTGTTGTTTTGTATGTCTCTGAAACTTTATCTCTAACACTGTGGGAAGAACGTAGTGTGAAGGTGTTCGAGAACAGTGTGATGAGGATAATATTTGTCATTAAGAGAAAATGACAAGAGGCTGAAGAAAGTTATATAACGAAAGCTTATTGAGTTTTGCTCCTTCCAAATTTTATTGTTTCGATAAAATAGACGTCGTTGAAGTTGGTGGGACATGTGTTGTATAGGGAAAAGGAGAGAGACAGTTTACATGCAGGGTTCCTGATGGAAAATCTGGAGGTTAAATGTCGCTTGGGAAACCGACGCTCATATTGGTTGATAATAGTGCCACGAACCGTAAGGAATTAAGTTGGGGTGGGCATGGGATTTATCTGGCTCATGATACATATCGGTAGCTGGAGCTTTCATACACGATAACGAGTCTTCGGGGTTTATTGGGAGGCATTTGTTGACTGGCTAAGCAAATGTCAGTTCCTGGTGCAAGGTTCTGTTCCACGGATTTAGTTGTCAGTTTCAAGGGAATTCTCGTGTAAGGAAGTGACCTTCCTACTTTTTATTTAGGAATGTAATGTCTGAGTTGGGGGATCGCGGTGGCACAGTGGTTAAGGTGCTGTGCTACAAATCGGAAGGTCGCTGGTTCGGTTCCAGATGGTGTCACTGGAATTTTTCATTATCATACTCCTTCCGATCGCACTATGACCCTGGGGTCGACTCAGCCTCTAACAGAAATGAGTACCAGGAGCATTTCCTAGGGGTAAAGGCGGCCGGTGCGTAGGTCTGACAACCTTACCACCATCCTGTGCCGTTGTCATATAATCTGGGAAACTTAACTTCCTGGAACCCTCTGGCCACTGCAGGCCTGTAACGGGACTGCATTACCTTTTTGCTTTAATGTCTGAGTTAGTTTTTTGTGATGGAGGTGCCATGTTTAAATCTAACCATAAAATGTGTTGAAAATACTCGTGAATTCCCATGATGAATTCCTGCATCTGACAATTAAATAAAGGAATTAATATCTTTGTGCAGCGAATAACAATACCGCTGAGCTGAACCGTTGATGAATCATATGATTAGACGGTGGAGCACTTTTATGTCACCTAGTCGTTGGGATTTAATTTAGGTTATGTTCAGAGCCCTAATTGTTTCGATGGGGCAATATATTTTACGTGTACTCGTATAGAAAAAGAGAAGAAATTTCTCAGAAGCTGCAGCAATATAGTTAACAGTACCCGATTTAAAAAATTGCGGTGCAGATTAGGCTTTGTGTGTTTTATTACAGCTCGGAATTAAAACATCAACGCCTCGGAAAAGTGCAGTGAAAGCATAATTTAAAAGAGCGCGGATGTCAGGTGATTTCGTTTTTTTTTCTGACATCAGGAAATTAACCACTACGATGCTTATTCTTCGAAAAAGTCAGCCAGTGTTCTTTCCTTCAAGAGTCTGAAGGTTTACTGAAGCGTTTTGCCTGAAAATACCAGTTATTTTACTAAACGAGTGGATTTCATGCCATGATAATCCTCTATCCAGCACGTTTCGCACTCCTCACGGAACCTCGTGTGTCCTTTTAATATTACCACGAATTTACATCTCCGTGACGTGATCTCATTTTGATTCATTACATAGACTCAAAGCGATAATCGGATAGTACTGAAAGGACTTCCTTAAAGAATATGCAGCCGTGCTACTAGTAATATACGGTCTGTAATAGGGTCTTTGTAACCCTGCAAGCAGTTCTTTCAAACCGGTCACAGTGAACAAACATCTGCGATGATGTATGTCCCCTTGGAATTAGGTAAAACCACGATTAACTTGGAAATTGTATATAGTCAAACACAACTGTGTCACATAGGTGTATTTAATGGCTAAATGTACAACTACATATTTCGGCCCGTACTGGCCATCTTCAGGTTGTCTTAAGAGAACTGGCTTAGGACCTTACTATACGCATTTAGCCATTAAATACACCTGTGTGACACAATTGTTGTTTGACTGTATACAATTTCCAAGTTTCACACACACACAACGGGGATGACACACTTCCTAGACCACGATTAAATTACCCACAAATTTGTGAAAATATTTATGCCGTCCTCGTTGGACATACGTACATGAAATACATGATGATGAGGATGCTGAATTTGGTGGTGATGTATGGGGTCAAAAATTCAGTTATATTGTAGGTGTAGATAAAGTATTTGATAAAGAGACACACCATAACCTCAGTATTAAAGTTTTAAAATTTTGTTCCATTAATGCAGATTCCATCGGCAAATCTTCTCAACAATTCACTATTACAAATTATAAATCTTTGTTCGCAATTGTTTATTTTTATTTTTTTAATCTCTAATTCTATTATATTTTCCGAAAATTCGATACAGTAATACCGGCAATAACACTGGTACGACTTACTGCCATTTGTGGCCTCCATCCTTTGATCTACATACAAATTTTTGTATAATAAATTAAAATGGGAAAACCAGGCTAAGGAAGCAGAACTGACGTTGGGCGGAGAACAATAATGGGACTGTATGTGGGATTGAAAGGACTAGGGAAGAAATTTCCGGGCGTAGTTAAACAGTAGTCAAAGGCAGTGCGCTGCCCAAAACTTGGTGTTACCAGGCACACCCAATGGAATGTGTTCTGAAACGCAACTAATGAAATTATTATTATTGTATAAATGTTAGGGACAGTTACTGCTGCATAACGACGGAAGAGCGACTGTCATATTTGTATATAGAGATTTCACTTACGTGACGTTCAACACTTGATACGAAGCTTATGATCTGATTGATCTCTTTGTTCTCACTCATGACATGCGAATGCTAGCCCAGTAACATTTTTAACCCGTAAATGCACAATGAATGTTTTCCCCAGTCCTATAGAACAAGCGATATTCGGACTACACTTTGTTCATGTAACGAGAATTTTATGTCGCTGGCCTGGAAATAACTGGATGTAGGTTACGTTAATTTTTACAAATCCCCATGCAGTTAACTTGGTGCTTAGTCATATACTGCATTGACAGTCACGTTAAACCGTGCGGGTACTACACGGCTATAGAACAGGGGTGTCAGGGCAACAGACAGAATCAGAATTTTTAACAGTGAAAAATTATAAAATAACTATGGTACGGATTTTTTTTGGGAGCAGTTAGAATTTGAAATGTATTTCAACAAAAAATTGTCTAGACGGCACAGATTTATATTTTCGCCTTTATCTTCATGAAGATTGATACATTATTCGTAATATAGGGAGTGTCAGCATATTCATTGTGTGGTCCACGGATTTCGAGCTGAAGATAACAATTCCGTCAGTAGTGACCTCTCACATTGCGGCATTTCATTGTTCATGCTGTAGTTTTGACAGTGCACTGACTTTTGACGTCTTGCTGACCGTGCATCTCAGTATATTTATCACAGTATTTAACCAAATTGATGCACAAAATTTGTTTCACAATAAGGTTTATTTCATGCCTCTACATGTTTCGAGCACATGTGCTCATCATCAGGCGGTCAAAATTGCTTTACACTGCCTCTGGTATCCTCACACCTATAGGTGGCCGTCTCGTGCACCTATAGGTGTGATGATACCAGAGGCTGTGTAATGCAATTTTGACCTCCTGATGATGAGAAAATGTGCTCGAAACATGTAGAGGCATGAAATAAAACTTATTGTGAAACAAATTTTGTGCATCAAGTTGGTTAAATACTGAGATAAATATACTGAATGTTAAAGAATCTCTACATGAACTCATATGCCCATCGCACTGGACATGTGCAGTAAAAGTCATGACTTTATTTGGAGCTGTAAAGCGCGCACATAGAAACGAGAAATGATACTCTCAGAACAAGTGCTCTGAAATATATGTAGGAAATACTGTGATAGATGTGAACTATAAGAAACCAAAATACGTTTCACATATGATGCCACGTCAGTGATTAATTATTTCATGACGTTTCGAAAAAACTGCTTATTTGGTATAGTCAATGTTTTCAAGAAAATATGACATAGGCATGCCTGCTATTAAAATAATTCATAAAGAGATACTGTGTGAGGATGTTTGCTGTATTCATCTATCTCGGAATGGAATCCATCGGGCGATATTTTAAACACTTTAATCTTCAGTTTTCGAAACCCGCAGGGAATTACTTGACCACTGTGCAACAACAAAGCTCTCCAGACAAGAACTTCTTTTACAGTGTCAGATGTGAAGTTTTATGGCTGTTGTGGCGAAGAATCTTGCCTTATGGGATATTAAACATTGGTCCTACACGGCGTCGTGTACCGCAAGATGGAAATATTGATCACAAAAAATGTTCACCTCTCGATTCACGAGACTCATGTACATTAGCAGACAAGTACTATTAAAATCACAATGTCACAAATGGCTGGAAGCATATGACATTGTTTATGTGCGTACAAATCAAGCTGTGTTTTAACATAATAGGCAGGGCCGGGCTTGTAATGACTCAGTCGGTTAGTCACCGGGTGTCTGCGTAGGCTGGAGTCCGATCCCAGGTTACTCTATGTCAGGCATATTTTAGACGACGTGCCACTGGAACAAGTTCTTTTTTTTTTTCCTTGTACATCGGTTTTAATTTTTCAGTGACGTTCCACCGGTGCTCCATATTCATATCAGTCGCCGCGGTGCTATTTCAAATTACCAGCCGACAGCTTCGTTACATAAGCCAAGACAGGCCTTCTAGCATCACGTGATTTTTGAAAGTTTGCAAACCGACGGAATTCATGGAAATCCCTGGCACGCTCGACCACTTCTCAGACGCGCTTCTCTGGCAGGTAGCCTGAACAAGGAACGACAGGCGTCAGGTGTTGGAAGCGTGGAAGTTCAGACAATTAAAAACAAATGCACTCTGTTTCTGCGGATTAAAACAAATTAGTTTAATTCACTGTGTTCACGTAGCCAATTCGGTTTGCAGTGGTTGTCTAATTTCTACAATTCATTTTCCACTATATGTCAGTCAAACTTGCACTATATATATAAAATGTGTTTTTATTTTTGTATATATATATATATATATATATATATATACCTCCGTATTCGCGGATTCAGTATTCGCGGTTTCCGTTACACGCAGTTTACTGCGGCCAGAAAAAAATTTGGAAGATTAAAGAAATAAAGCAGAACGGTCCGTTACACGGTGAAATCCAGCAGCCCAAAAGCGCCCACTACTTGACTCATCTCCCTTTGTTCCCGTACCTACGCTTCCCCGCAAACTTGCCATCATTCTGGTTCTAGCGTCCTCGCTGTTCGAATTAGTTGCCA
>Ga0136643_10010537_pt1 | contig 13661 bp, 7 predicted proteins | sample TergutLab28metaG_FD_96883 | JGI IMG/M metagenome (GOLD analysis project Ga0136643, IMG submission 96883) | Labiotermes labralis P1 segment gut microbial communities from Petit-Saut dam, French Guiana - Lab288 P1 (version 3) (version 3) | ecosystem: Host-associated > Arthropoda: Insects >...
CGGTCATAACTCCGTAACCGTCCAAAATCGGACACATGTTTATATGAACTTTTTTGATCACAAAGACCTAGGAAATCACCTCCTGCAGTTATGCCCTAAAGTCGTGAAACACCCTGTATAAGATTTACCTTTACCTTTTTTATAACCAAAAATCTGTAAGATTAATGAATGTTAAGGTGCTGGAGATCTCGACATCCAGCTGACTGAATTTGCATATTGTATCAGTTTATCTACTTTAATATGAACAACCTGATGATGGCCACCATGATTGCCGAAACATGTAGTTGCTGATAGCTACCCACCATCGCTAGCTACAGGTAACAAATATAGTTGTGTTCAGACCGCTTCACACCCACTTTCTACTTTGTGATTTAACACACCACGGGGATGTTGCACCTCAAAATCTGGACTATTAAGTCGCGTCGAAGGAAAGGCAGCTAACGAAAGGTCGGCAATCTGTCCACAGTAATATAAAAGAAGACTTGAATTTTCAATAAAATGTATGTTGAAATCACATTAATATTTACAGACTTACAAATCCAGCTTCTAACTTCAGTTGTAACAATATATTACATTCTCCAAATAGCAGGGGCTTTGTTGCTTCCTGTCTTTGTTGTTCACAAAAACACGAGCCAATGTGTACTGCTAACACTTCGTCGTGGCAGGATGGACCACACCGGCATTCGACTGGGGCTCCAAATGGATGAAGCCTCTCCCTCCTCTGATTGGTTCTGTTCACATAGTGTCACGTAAAGAGATTCCGAGATTACGTCCATATGGTGTAAGGCTTTACGGGTCTGTTCCAACCTATTTTGTACATGTACAAACCCTACATTTTCTTGTATGTATGTTGGTTTCAAAACGTCGTTCTACGTTGTTCGACACCTAGACTCCACCGCTCCCTATCTTCCTACTGGCCTTCATTTAGATTTCTTTCGTTCATGGCCTTCCTTATACCTTCAATCCAGTTTCTCTTCGGTCTTCCTCGTGCTCTCTTTTGTTTCGGCATCCACTTCAACGCTATTTTGGGTAATCTTCCTTCTGCCATTCTTTGAACATGGTCGTACCATGTAAGCTGGTTCTGTTCAATTTCTTTTATAATTGTTTCCTCTAATCCAATTTATCCTTATTTTCTTACCTGTGTATTATTTTTAGTGCCCCATATAGGACACAGCTACGAGCTGAATGGTCCCGAGTTTGAATCCTGGCAGTGGTAAGAGATATTTTCTCCAAAACTGTACAAGCGGGCTTTGAGGTCCATTCAGTATCAAATTCAGTGAGTGCTGGGGCTCTACGTCGGGGCAAGCGGCCGATGAGAGAGGTTGATCCCCCACCCCCACAGTCATCCAGTGCCGAAGTTACGAAAAAGTCGAACTGTAATTCTGCTCCCCCTGCTTGCCTTCGTGGTGTGGACAGGGGCAGCTGTACCTCTACCGTGGACGGTAGACCTATGTCAACGCTTGTTCACTTTGAGGGGGAAAATTTCTACGATGATTATTTAACACGATAATTCCAATACTGCAGCCGAGAATTCGTTTCTTGATCATCCAGCTAGCAACCATACGACAATAAAAATTTTAAAACCAAACCCATTTCGGAGCACACAGAGATCTTTCAAGATTTTCAATCCCTCGATGGCCTGGATACCACACACAGACAGATGTCAGGCGTAAACTAAACAGTCGGAACACCACAACTATTACGCACTGCAAAGACATAACCTTCATTCATTACCGATGTAGACCGTCACATTAGAAATGTTTCCTGCACAAGTAGCAGCTACACACGGCAATGAAAACCACCTTTCAATGTGAAAACACGGTTCTACAAGCTCACTTTGAAAAATTCGACAAACTCCTACGGCAATTGGGGAGCATAAGCTAGACGCGGACCAAAATAAGGTCACCTAAACAATTTCACCGTGTATCTGCTACACACATTTTCATATAAATCCGCTGGGTGCTGTGAGGAGGAGGGTCCGCCTTCCACATTGCGCGTTCACTGTAACAACTTAGTAGAAATCCTGCACATAAACTTTCATTCTCGTCGTCTTCAGCCACAATCTATGTACTCGGCGCCATAATGCATTCTTGCGTTTCCCATTAAAAGAGCTACGCGCTGCATATAGACTTAAATTAACTGTAGTTTATCGGGATGGCTGACCCAATTACAAACCTAATTAGACAACTTCGCAATATCATCGTAATATGAAGGCGATACTAAGCCGTTAATTTTTCTAAAACAACTGTACATTGGCCTGTCAGTAATTAAATTACAACTATTTCCAGCAGCCAGCAAGACCCAGTAATTAAAATAGCTACAAGGCTTTGAGCTACTCAGCGGACGAGAGGTGAAGCACGACCGTGGTTGTTGGTTACGTAGTACATGTGAGAGGCGGCTGACAATTAGTGTAACGTATATTCATTGTTATTAGCGTGTACTTTTCTTCGTCACGGGTTATTCAGTAAAGATTACTTGGTTACAAAGAACTTCTCCATATCAGTTGCATGCAACTCCACAGCTCTCCTCCTAAATACTCTCCGTCTGTCCGTCTGTACGCACGAAACTTCAGAAACACCAAACGTATCTTCCCGAAATTTTACACTGGAAATCGCGCTATTTCGATTTTCAATTAGACAGGGCAGTACTAACGACCTCATTACACACAAGAATACCTCCCAAGTGCTTTCCTGCATGTTTTTCGAGTCCGATCCATTTTTCCTTTGGTCTTCCGGTTTTGAAAATAAAGAAGGACATGCAAACATTTCGAAGCCTGCATATCAAGCAACGAAAATGATCTTGCGAACATACACGAAGATTACCGAGGTCTCTTAATATTGATAGCAATAAACAATGCGTCTTCGCATCTGAATTTGTATGTCTAAATATATGTGAGGCAAAAATAAATACCGAATTGAAACACAACGAAATGTGTTACCACAACAAATTCAGCAATTGAATTTGCACCCTACGCGCACATTAGCACCGCGTGGCTAGCTACGAATGGGAATGAGCCCCTACAGGCACTGTGTTCTCTCCCGGCATCAGGCAGCACTCTGTTCTCCCACAGAACCACAAGAGGTGTGTGTGTGTGTGTGTGTGTGTGTGTGTGTGTGTGTGTGCAGTGAGACCCGGGGATGCAGGTAAGATGAGGGGCTGTTCACCAATGAAGCTACAATATCCTTGATTTCACTACCATTTGATGGCCGCAGCGATACCTACCCAGTAGCTGTACTCATGGGTAGAATACCTTACAGCACAATTACGGCATTTACTGTATGACCAGGTTACACAGTGCTGACATCCTGCTGTGGTGCGTCATATACAACACTTAATATCTGCTTCTCCCAACAGGACAATTCTAATCGGTTACTTATTTAAGTGAGTGACAACGCTAACCAATCAACACGTAAATGCCTTGGGGAAGCCGAGAAGTGGTTATATAGGACACAAGAAGTGCAAAGGGCATAATGATAGGAAAACTTCTTCCACAAAACTATCAGACCGGCTTTGGAAGCACCCGGCCTCTTTCCCAATGGGTAGGGGTGTCTTTCCTGGGGGTAAAGCAGGCAAAGAGTGAAGCTGACCATTCACCTTCACCTAGTTCCAAAGTGAAGAATGGGTGGAATTATACCTCTCCTCCTCCGACATCACTCCATGGCCCAGATAGGCATAACTTTCCCTTCTTATAAAAAGGTAAAGCAATCTCATGACAGGCCTGGACAGGCCCAGAGGGTTCCAGGAGAATGAGACTATCATATTTCAAGACAATCGGCACATGAAGGTGGTAAGGTTGTCAGCCCTACGCACCGGCCGACTTTACCTTCAAGGAAATATTCCAGGTACTCATTTCTGTTAGAGGCTGAGTCAACCCCAGGGCCACATTGCGGCCAGAAGGATTATGTCAATGAAAAATTTAAATTACACCACCGGAAATCGAACCAGCGACCTTCCGACTTGGAGCGCAGTGCCTCAACCAACCGCGCCACCGCGTGTCCCGTATATATACAATTATTTCTTAGGAAATGAGGTGGATGAAAGACACTCGGAATCGTGTCGTCCCTTTGATACTTGTTATGCTGAACCTTCAAGCTCTGCCATTAAGGAGACAGAATGTACATCAATACATTTGATAGAGAACATTCATGCGGTCTGACTGAGAAGCCGGGCGCTGCTCCTTTTCTTCCAAATGTAATGTAGTTGTATGTCCATACTGAAATGCTTAATCTGTTCGCCGTAGGCAACACTGGAAATCTCCAGCAGGCACCACAGTTCTACAGGGAACCAAGCCACTGGCACTGCAGATTGTTTGGTAAGATCCAAATGCCTTTAAGAGGTCCAGCAATACTCATCAACTATAATTAACAGAAGTCCGCTTCTCCGCACTTAACTCGTCAGGAACGAACAGCTGTTTGCTGTCACATGTGCATCACAGCTCCTCTTTTCAAGAGCCACGAAACTTGAAATCGGATTGTATTACCGAACACATGTTTCGGTGTAGAGTAACCCAATTAAGTTCCAGACTGGGACAGAGTATTGGCCTTGACGTTTGTGAGACCGTGCGTCATTACAATATTGATGAAAGCAACCAACAAGATGCAACAAATTATGTTTATTGATCCTTTTATTGATCTTTTTAATCTGCTCTACATATTTCGGGCAACAAACTCACCCATCTTCAGGAGCACTTTTTGACTGTATATACATCTTTTGGTACAATGCACCGACATTGCTGCCGACCGGTCAGCGTTCTGGGGCCCTTGCAGTCTCCAATTAAATTGGTACCAAGATCCTTTCCCGGGACCAAAGCGGACAGGACGTGAAGTTAAGCACTCATGTCCATCTAGTGTGAAGGTTAAGAATCTATAGGGCTCTACCTCCACTACCCCAGTACGCCTTCATGGCCTAACAGGGAAAACTTTTAATGAAGTCATTGATCACCTTAAGTGACTAACTTGCTACACATTCCAATGCAATATTTACAAAGCCAGGGGTCTACGAAGTTTTCCAAAAATCTACGGACCATTTCCAAAATCCAGGTTACAGAAGAGCGATATGAAGAGTGTTCCAGCTGTTGACCCAAAATTACAGAGCAGACCGTGCACCTCGCTGTTATGTGACGATTACTGCTCGGTGCATTTGAACTGTTACACATTTTTGTATGCCACAATAGAACCTCAAGTTAACGCTGAAAATATCAGGCGCCACTACACTAAACACAATTTCGAGACCAACCAGGTGGCCGAAATTTGTGCACTCTTGTATTACTGTACAACGTAATCTAACTTTGATAACAGAATAAACAGTACCCAAAACATAGCTACAGGCTCGCTTATCTCGCACACCCGTCATTACAACTACCACATTTACTGCTGCCAGTGTTGAATTCCGATAAGACCCACAATTCAATTGATTCATTTCCTAAAGGTTACATTTAACGGGCTGTTGTTGACGCTGTAATGAAACTTCGGGTTACAAAACAGTGCGGGGAATTTCTTGTACAGCTGCAGAACTATTAGCCTCTCAAGAAACTCTGGTCCATGGAGTCAGTCGACGCTTATGGAGTCAACTCAGCCGGTAATGAGCGAATGAGAGGTACATTGGGAGAGACAAGAACAGCGGGAAACTGTACCAAACAGAACCAAATTTCACTGTCAATCGTTTCACAGGTAGTGTCCCTCTGCATTACATCAGAGTGGTCCGTGGTGTCAGTCAACGGTTATGGAGTCAACACAGCTGGTAATGAGCGACTGAGAGGTACATTGGGAGAAACAGAACAGCGTGAAACTGTACCAAACAGAACCAAATTTCACTGTCAGTCGTTTCACAGGTAGTGTCTGTCTGCATTACATCAGAGCCCGATAAAGGGGCCGGATAGTCTCTGAATCTTGGACATGACCACCTTCACACGAAAGAACGTCCCTGAAGACTTCACTGCAAACATACGCCGTGAGAAACGCAACTCGAATATAAACGTACAGTTGTCCCTGTGCAGGAGTAGAACTGTGACTTCGGCACCGGACAGCGGTGAGTGGTTAGGTTCACGCCCCCTCCATTTTATCCCCGGGGAGCGATCCTGTGATATCCATTGAACAGGATGCTGGGTGGGTCCCACAGCCCGTCTGGACGTTGCTGAGAAGGGAAAAATATTATGCCTGCCGGGAATCGAAAGACGATTCCTCGACTCAGAGGCCTGTAGTGCAGTCGCAGTTACCGACTGAGCTATCCCTCCCGGCTTCTCTTAATCACACATTAATTACATTTAATCTCAGTTCTGACAGTAAAGGTAATATGATTAGAGTACTTTATGTTCATGGGACCGTGTATCGCAATTCTCTGTCAATAAATGTCCAACAAGATGCAACTAGACGCAGTTTATTTTATCTGCAAACTGCTCTACATGTTTCGGGTGGTTTCTCCACCCACCATCAGGAGCACAAATGATGTATCTACAGCATCTGGTACTAGTCAACTGTGACTGCTAGCTGTCGCTATGTGGAGGAGTCGAGACTGGTCTGCGTGTACTGTACAGTCTGAACACGATAGCGACAGGTAGCAGTAACGGTTGACCAGTACCAGATGCTGTAGATACAGTTGTTTGTGCTCCTGATGATGGGTAGAGAAACCACCCGAAACATGTAGAGCAGTTTATAGATAAAATAAACTGTGTATAATTTCATCTTTGTGGACATTGTGCCTTCTTTGCATGTAGTGCCCTGTGTGTAGAAAGCATTTTCATCACCGAAACTAATAAACAAATGTCCAATGGGCGTAGTACTCGAAGTTGGGGGGCGGTGAGGGAGAGATTCCTGCACCAAAGATGTCGGAAAAGTTTAATTCTAGCTTGTATCGGTTCAATGAGAACCCCTACTCTATGTGGCAATCAAATTTAACTTTCCACTATAAAAAATCATTATTCCACACATTTTAATGTAGTGTGTCGTGCAGTGAATTAAATACTTGTACAAAGGAAACTTTACTTTAGGTTAGGTTAGGTTAGGTTAGGTTAGGTTAGGTTAGGTTAGGTGTCAGGAAGAAGACGTCAAACATACACTGTTGAGCTGTCCGGAGATAAGGAAGTGGCCCGAACGAATTTTTGTATAAAAATGTTTAGATATGAAGGAGAATTAGAATATAGAATAATATGAAATTATGCAAACAAAAACAAGTAAGATAGATAGGAAGATATTTAGGCAAAATAAGGCGTAAATGGGAAAGTGATATACAAGAGTGTAAAAACAGAAATGCATAACTGCATGGGACGGTACATAGTAACAATCGGACGTTACAGGCGAAATTTCGCGCAATGTGTAATAAGAACTGAACTCTGTAATTAATTATCAGTGCCGTAACAAGCTAGAACTTACTAATTTCGCAACAAGACTTGTATGTGCAATGCACGAATATCAAGGTCAATGACAGGAGCAAACCTGTGAAACAAAATTTGCTCCAAGATGTTTGTGTGGCCGTGCATTTCTGATACAATAGTCTAAACAATCAACTAGATGCAACAATAGCAATTTATTAGTAAATTTAATCAACTCAGCATGTTTCGGGCGATAATTTCGCCCATCCTCAGGAGCACTAGACTGTGTTTACAGCTTGTGGTATAATGCACCGAAGAAGTTGCCTGCTGGTGACAAGGTTAGGGTGGAACTGCGTTCTATTGCTATTGCTATTGTTGCATCTAGTTGGTTGTTTATACAAAATTTGCTACTTCAATCAGTCAGAAGGTAAATGTTTAATCACCACGGTCTGAACGGTCCTGAGATCGAATCCCGGTGAAGAAGAGATTTTCGGCACCTGGCCTCCTGTGCAATGAGTAACCAGTCTCTTTCCCAGGGTTAAAGCGGCCGGGGTGTGACGTTAAAAACTCACCCCCATTTAGGGCCGAGGTTAAAGAAAGAGTAGAGCTATACCTCTACTCCCACTCTGGGTCTTCATGGCCTGTTAGAGGGTGAGCTTCACATTTAGAAAGTCAATATAAGTCAATGCCAAAGCACCGAGCCATGAATGCGTGTAAAAGACATGGAGTTGAAAATCGTTCTTTTTGCCAAATCCAATCATGCATTTTAATTTCTTTGCAGCTCAGTTTAGAAGATCTGTCTGTGTCCTTATTCTAAGCTGTCCTGCACTTGCAGAACACTGCACTGTATCCCTGACATCAAGCTTTTTGTTGGAAAATTCTGCACCACTTAGGGCGTCATCTTATGAGCTTCTGTCACATTTATATCCACGTTTCTATAACAAAACTCAGGAGATGCACTAATTTCTCAATCCATTTTTGGAATAGAACTCTACATGTTTCGGACACGTTTTCTGTCCATCATAAGGAGTCTAGTACTGTACACACAGCAATAGGTATATGCCATACAGGTTATGTTGACTGTTTGCTAGCGGGATCAGAATGGATCCATCCTGATCCCGCTAACAAGCAGTCAGCATAACCTGTATGACATATGCCTATTGCTGTCTATACAGTACTAGACTTCTGATGATGGACAGAAAACCTGTCCGAAACATGTAGAGTTCTATTCCAAAAATGGATTTGTGCAATTAGTGCATCTCGTTGGTTTTATTATAGGAACATATCACGGTGCACGGTCCTCTGAATGTCAAATTTGTATCCACATCCACCAAGCTCCATCCAAAACTTCCAGTCTTCTCTCCCATCTGTCTCAATCTTCAAAGCTTCTCTGCCATCAATTTACACAACTTCCTAGCTTCTCTCATTATTGTCCACATCTGTCAAGCATCTCTGCCATCTGTGTCCACATTACCAAAGCTTCTCTTTAATCTATAAGCACACCCTTTAAGTTTCTCTCTCATCTGTATCCACATTTTCCGTGCAACCGCCATCTTCGTTCACATCTTCAAATCCTCTCTCTCATTTATGTGTAATTCTTCAATGCCTTTTGCCCATCCGTGTCAATTCCTCTCATCACTGTCCACATCTTCTAACCTTCTCTCACATGTGCCTACTTCTTCCAAGTCCCTGCCTTACTGTGGCCATTACCTAAAGTTACTGTCGCCATTACCTAAAGTTACTGTCGCCAACAAACCTGTGTTAGAGCCGGAACGGGGGTCAACCTTGCCCAAATATTCAGACATTCAAGACAGATGAAATAATCGTGCAACCAAAAACGGCTCTGTCAGAAGCCGCACGCGCTCACGCAAACAGAAACGAAAATCTCTCAATTGCCATTAGACGAAAACATTGATGACCACTCAGTTTACCATGATCATTACTGGTCGCCATGGTTACCACGTGGGCCAGGATAGTGTAGTCGGTACAGGAATCGTTATGGGCTGGACGGTCCGGGGATCGAATCTCGGGGGGGCGACATTCTCCGTACCCTTCCAGACTGGCCATAGGGCCCACCCCGCCTCGTGTAAAATTTGTACCGGGTTTCTGATCCGAAGGGAAATGCGGCCGGGGCGTGCCGTTGACCACGCACTCCTATTTGGCGCCGAGGTTAAAGAAGGAATAGAGCCACACTTCTACTCCCTCTCTGGGACTTCGTGGCCTGTTCTAGGGTAATATTTACTTTTATCATGGTTACCACATTTTCAACGTTTCCGAAGATGCGACTGTGCAGTTCCTGTCTCACAAATTACCACCTCACGCCAAATTCATGTCACCAGAAACACGATATTAAAATGTGTGAAGATGCGGTGGCCACAGCGAAAAAAAAGGATATATCAAATTTCATAAGAATCGAATCATTCGTTCCCGAAGTGAAACACACGAGCAGACACGACCATCCGTAAATCATCTTTGTTGCACAACACGCAAAGCGCCGCCATTAGGCCTCCTCCTCCATCACCACGATATATATATATTTCGCGTACACGCTCGAGACTGCCCCAGTCACGTTTATAAACTGCTGGTTGCTAACATCATCGCGGGTGTCCCAAGATCGGAGGAGTAGGCCGGCTGTCTGCTTATTTAACAAAACAGCAGAGTAAGTGAGCAACGCCATATCAACTGCAAAGGTCACTAACAACGGATGATACCGGAAGATTACTAACAAGGCAGGACTCGCACGGTGCCAGCGAACAGCCACTCGCGACACATCCAGAAATGGCAGTTGCTACGTGCAGTCGGGCAGCACCGAACCGTCCGACTCACTCGCACAATGCCACTGTCCGACCGGTAGGTGCAGCTGTGAAAATGACTGCCAAACGAATAGTTAACCCCCTGCTGGTTCCAGAAGGAGGGGGGACCGACAACAATGCCGATATGGCAGCTGCCTGCTACATTGTGCAATACACCGCTCCGGCAGTATTAGGGGAAGAATGATATATTCGAATTACTTTCTCAATTAATTGACAAATGATAGCCCTATCCACATGAAAGCATTAGCCTGATATTAAAAGCATATGAAGTTTTAAACTGAACCAATGACAGATTATTTAATGACGCTATATCAGATGTCCCTCTATATTATGAATGAGTGGTGTCGACAACACCGAATATAATGCTATACAGCGTAAGCGTACACCAGCTTTGGCCACACAAAGACCCAGCTTGGGTTACGGAGGACACAAGACGCAGTAATGAGAAATGCAAATGTTTTTGGTCGGGAAATCTAAGGGGAAGGGGCAACTTGGAAGACCTAAGCATAAATGGGAAGACACAAAACCAATGAAATGGATGTTAAAAGACTGGATCCGACGGTGTCGTCTTAATTCATACGGTTCGGAAAGAGGGCCATTGGGCGGATTTTGAGAGCACTGGAATGAGTCGTCAGGCCCGTAGTAATTATTGCCTTAGCTAAGTGACTATAAGCTTATTAAGGAAGATTCTGCACATTTGGAGACGAAATTGCCTTCCCCCCTTAGGGAATTCGATGGTCCATTACAGTGTTTATGGTGTTATGGTGGATCATATCCCAAGCCACAACAATCCAGCCTACACCCTCATACCGCAAGCCCTAAGATCCACTTTATATTATCCTTCTACCTTTGCGTGACTAAATAACAGAAGAATGAATCCAATGCCATGCGTCAGAGTCTCAAAGCCTCGCACCAATTAGGATGTGAACCCTGATAACAGCGCCTTGCACATAATTCAGTCAATTTCATTCTCATTTACAGAGCAATGGCCAATTAGAAGACCTACACAACATAAATACATAAAACAAGAGTCGCATGACAACACACCACACACACACACCACACACACACACACACATACTGATAAATAAGGCTCAAATCACTTTGTAAGGAATGCTGATCCATAATAAGGCCCAATTCACGTGTTGAGACACACTGATCAATAATAAGGCTCATTTCTCATTTTGAAGCATACTGATAAATAAGGCTCAAATCGCACTGTAAGGCATGCTGATGCATAATAAGGCCCAATCACATTCTGAGGCATACCGATACATAATTAAGGCATAGTTCACATATTTAAGACATACTGATCTATAAAAATGTCCACGTCACATTTTTCTGTCATACTGATTCATCGCGAGGCCCACTTCAAGTTTTTCAGCCGTACTAAACCATGAGGCCCAGTTCACATTTTTCAGCCATTCTTGTCCACAACACGAGCCTAACCACACTTTTCAGCCATACTGACCACACTAATGTCCATTTCACATAAGGACATAAATCTACATTTAAATGAATTCAATTGAAAATTTTGCGGTTTGTCGAAATTGAATGTTACTGATTTCGACTGAAACTATAACTTGAAGCCTAACCTAACCTAACCTAACCTAACCTAACCTAACCTAGCTGACGTCAGATCGCAAGTGCACACCTCCATGTATCCCGTACATTTTATTGCAACTCGGTGTTCTCGTCAGCAACTGACTCACAAAAAAAAAAAAAAAACATAACCGGCATTGACGCACAGCACTCGCACACCGTCAAACCCAACATTTATACGTAAATAAATCTTGTTACATTAACCCCAGCGACGAAGGTTTCGACTAATTCAGTGATCATCAGACTAATCTAATAAAATACAAAAACTTAAATCTGAGAAAATATAAAATATCGTATGTCAATTTTCGGGATGAGATCTCAGTTCCTTGCAATACTGTTTACAATACTAATTTCTGTACTTTGTTTTAACCCTATAAATCCTTTTGCCCGTGCTAAGTTGCAGAAAGTTTATCCTTTTAGAAGTTCCGAGACGTTTATGCCGGTCATAAAGATAACCATTGTGTAGCTCAACACGGACAAAATGATTTATAAGACTAATACAAAAAAAATCAATACTTTAAAAAATGTTGAAAGAAACTAAGATCTAAATCCAGGTGAACGTAAGAGATGATAGTTTATATATTTCTATAGTAAAACCAACTAGATGCACCAGTGTATCAAATTTATTTTATTTTGGAATGAGACTACATGTTTCGGACGGCCTTTCTGTCCATCATCAGGAGTTCAAGACTGTAAACACAGCTGTCAAAAAGATACTGCTACTGTTTGCTAGCAAGCAGACAGCAGTATCTGTTTGTAGAGTTTGTAGAGTCTTGAACTGCTGATGATGGGCGGAAAGACCGCCCGAAACATGTAGTGTCATTCCAAAATAAAATAAATTTGTATATTGGTGTATCTTGTTGGTTTTACTATAGAAATAATATTACGATGTACGGCCCTGTGGACGTCAAAGATATTTTATATCTACACAATTTAAAGTTTCATAGTTTAATAGATGAGCTTGATAATGACTAAGACGAAATGTATGGCGTTAGATTTAACTTATCACTTTTGTTTACTAATAAAGGTTTTGCTTGAAGGTGTATAAGTACCACCTGTCAAAATAGATAGCATAGCGGTATTCCAAACATCAAACTCCCAAATTAACGTGGTGCAAATAAATAGATCCTTCATATGCCCCACAGACCGTCTGCCGTATTTACCTGACGTTCAGTATACAAAGACTATTGCAAGAATGTACAGAATATATTCAGTAATTCCTGTTTCTACCCGTAATGATTAATAACAAAGCGCAGTTTGCATAAGGCTATAAAAGTACACGCCCTTGCGGCCCTTAAAAACTACCACAGATTTTGCTAAAATTCGACGCAGAAGATTTTCACTGTTTTTTTTTTTTTATTATTCCCCTTTTAAATTTAAAGCAGCCATGTTCTAAATTGTGTGTAGAGCTCAGTTGAAATGTGATGGCACACGGTGACGCACGGTAGGGGAAGTGAAGGGGAAATGTGCGAGTGGAGTGAGTAGCTAGTAGTCTTGCACTCTACCTCAGAACATGGTGTATCCAGCATTACTACTATTACTACTGCTGATGCGCACACCTCGGCTGACAGTAGTCGACTGAACTGGCCTTCCCTCCCCCCCCCCTCCCCTCGCCAATTTGAATGGACGTGTGCCATCAAGTTTAAACGTGCTCCACTACATTATGGGTGTGGGCCGGGTAGCTCAGTCGGTATAGCGACTGAGTATGGGCTGGAAGGTCCGGGATCGAATTCCGGTGGGAACGAGATTTTCCGCCCGTTCGGACCGGCCTTGAGGCCCACCCAGCCTCCTGTAAAATGTGTACCGGGTCTTTCCCAGGGGTAAGGTGCGGCCGGGGCGTGCTGCTGACCACTCACCCCCTTCTAGTGCCGCGGTCATGGAAGAGTAGAGCTATACCTCTACCCACCCTCTGGGCCACACCGGGCCTGTAACGGGATCAC
>Ga0136643_10010539_pt1 | contig 13660 bp, 6 predicted proteins | sample TergutLab28metaG_FD_96883 | JGI IMG/M metagenome (GOLD analysis project Ga0136643, IMG submission 96883) | Labiotermes labralis P1 segment gut microbial communities from Petit-Saut dam, French Guiana - Lab288 P1 (version 3) (version 3) | ecosystem: Host-associated > Arthropoda: Insects >...
AATATAAACCAAAAGGACGAAGGAACATAGGACGACCGAGGAAGAGATGGAGGGACCAACTTCATCTTGAGGATCAAGGAACAGGAAACACACCTAACCCTTCAGGAACATGATGATGATGATCATGACACTACAAAGTTTACCATGGCATTCATAACATGCTGCCATTCTGCCATATCCTGAACCACACGAAACTACACAATTCCATCCTATCATATTTCTTTGTTATCTATTTCAATATTCTGCCGCCTACACCAAGGTCTTCCAAGCAGTTTCTTTCCTTTTACTGCACTACGAATGTAACTAGCTGAGAGACCAAGAGTTGTGTATTCCCCACTATGAGGATTCTGAGTATAATTCTACGTGCTTATCCCTTAGGCAGCAGCCTTTCCGGTAAGAGCCAACGCTGTGTCGTACTTACAGTCTCATTTAGGTAAATATGATGATATTGAATAAATATATGATTTTTAATTTGTACAAGAAACCAGAAAAATAGAATGTTTAAGGCGAGAGTGGTTAAAACTGTAACTAAAATGTCCAACGGTTTAGATGGAAGTGGTAAATAGATTTTGTAACTCTCCTCCGGGCAGGTGCGATGCCATTTATCATTGCTACTTCCACTAGAACAAGGAGCTCCTCAAAGGTCAAAAGTTCACGTAATATCTGCTACATTGTGAGAAAATTTGATGTATGAATTTTTTGCAAATGTAAAAGTGATACCTCAGGTAGGACAGAACTATACAGTGAGTGTACTTTAACGCACAGGGAAACACACCCTTTCTTCGGAAAATCCGTTCGATATCTGTAATATAGCTTAAAGATATAAAACAAATACAGCACGATTATTACTTATTTATGGGATTTCCTATGTTATTTTGCTTCGCTTGAGTTCAAAGAGAATTCTTTTCCCAGTTACGTTGTCTGGTATTTTTGTAATTACTTACATAAACTGCATATTACGAGGGGACGCTGATAAGTCCTTAGCCCGACCAGTAAGGAAACAAGCTACAGCAACCAAACTCGGGATTTATTCAACACACTTCCAACGAAGCTCAATACACTTCTTAGCCCGTTGCTCTAAACTCTGCAAGCCACTCAAAAACAATTCAGAATGTTGTCCGTCCAACCAGGTCTCCGAGGCAGCAATGACCTCCGCTTCGGACGAAAAATGGAGAACTTTCAATTGCTTTTCCTGTCGAGGGAACAGGTGGTAGTCCAACGGGGCTAGATCCGGAGAATAGGGTGGGTGAACAAGACATTGAAAACCCAGGGAGACCAGTTTCTTCTGGGTTGCAAGTGCCCGGTGATCCAAGGCATTGTCGTGCAAGAACAAGTCCATCTTGATGACCTTCTCTCGGCGTTTTTCCTTCACAAAGTCCTTCATTTGCACTAGCAGAGATGAATAGTACTTGGCGTAGATAGTTTGGCCCTTTGGAAGATAATCAATGAGGAGGATGCCGTCTTGATCCCAAAAAATCGAGGCGAGAAATTTGTCAGCGGATTTTGGCATTCGGAATCTTTGGGGTCGGCTGAACCGCTATGCCGCCACTCCACTGATTGTTGCTTTGTCTCCGGGTCATAATGATATAACCAGATTTCGTTCATGGTCACCAATCGCGACAGGAAATAGTTTGGATCGCGCCAGAAGTTGCTCAGACGATTGACACCGTTGACGTTCTTCATCCGAGTTCAGGCATTTCGGGTCCCACTTCGCGGAGAGCTTCTGCGTGTCCAGATCTTCATCAATAGTGGACCCAACCTGATAACGTGAGATACCCATTTGCTCAGGTATTGATTTAGCCGAAATCCGGCGGTCTCCCAAGATTAGCTCGTGAATTTGATCAATAATCTCCGGGGTGGTCACTGGTTTGGGTCGTCCAGGACGAGGTGCATTACAGGTAGAAAAATCACCACATTTAAACTGGGCCACCCGGTTTTTGACGGTGGCATACCATGGTTCATGTTGCCCTAATGTTTCTATCAGAATGGCGTGAATTTCCTTCGGCGCCTTGCCTTGAAGGAAAAAGTAAACTTGATGACGGCCCGCGTCTCCATGTTATTAAAACCGCGCGCGTCTCCTGACATGCTTCCTTTCAGCCTCTGTAACAAGAAAAGACCTGCAATTCAGCACATGAACAGACCTCTCTTTCCAACAACACTATCGATTCCGTCCTACGACATCGGGAAGTAGGTCGGGCTAAGGACTTATCAGCACCCCCTCGTACTGCCCTGGCAGTTTTTCCATTAAGACCACGTGACAGAAGAAATATCGAAATAGACCAGAGTCAGCTATGGACGAAAGTATATGGCAGAGCTTTCAGAAGATTTGTGTTGGATTTTCTACCAGAAACCTTCCATTTGCACCAACGTGCGACTTTGACACAGACGAAATATTTGAATAGATAAAACAGGGGTTTACGTTCTGGCATGAAGCTCTTATCCAGCTGTCACGGATAATCTCCTGCTACCTTCTCCTGTTCTTACTTAAGTCTCCAAGTATTAATCCTTTTGACGTTTTGTAAGGCTCTTTGGACCTGGATCAGTCCATCGTAAAGCTTCTACAGTCACATGGAAACAAAATGTATAAAACCCCTATTACTTAATCCACAGCCGATGGTTCACACCCCTGCTTTATTCTGCGATGTCCATGAGAAGAATCGCGGCCCGAAAACGGATTAGCCTAACTAGTGGTTTTCAGATTTATTGAATTTGAGTTAAATTTTGGAATCACAGATTGATATTTGATAAGCCGCGTAACTCAGTCGGTATAATGATGTATGGAGTGAAAATCTGAAGTGTGCGGTTTCGACTCCCGGGCCAGGGAAAAAATGATCTTGAACCGATTTGCCCGGGCCGGCACTTGAGCCCATACAACGCCATGTTTATGGTGTGACAGAAAGTCCTTCGCCTGGTGTTAAGAAGGTGAGAGCGTGAAGCTAAATTTTCACCTTCACCCGGTATCGAAAGTACGATAGATTTCAGACACATAATTTGAAATGGATCTTATTTTATATGCCACCTCTACTATCTCAGCAGTTCAGTTTATTTATATATTTACAGTTATTAAAAGACTCAGCTCCGGCATTGAACAGTTTGATAATAGTCTGTAATTTTCTTGGAGGGAATAAAGAGAAACGTAAATTAAAATCTCTTCGGAACATTTGGCACCTTGCCCGAGATTCTAATCTGGCACCACCTAAAATTACTCACTTTGTAAATCAATGAATGGAGCGTAATTTGAGAGCTGCATTCCATACACGTAACAAACGACCAATTTCAATGCAGAAGCGCATAAATATATGCAAAATAAACGAAAAATAAGTGTAAAAAGGCTTGCAAAATAAAGAAACTCGCCCTGAATTTTATGTTTTGCTGACCGTGCATCCTGGTGCATCTCTGGGTAAATGATCAACTTGATGCACAATCACGTTATATAAAACGTTTATTGTTATAATCCTCTACATGTTTCGAGCAACACTGTGCTCATCATCAGGAGATCGAATTGTATTATTAATACAGCATCTGGTATAGTATTCTCTGTAAGTGACCGTGTGGTGTGCAGGTTGAGAAGGAACTCTACCTTCTCAACCTGCACACCACACGGTCACGTACAGAGAATACTATACCAGATGCTGTATTAATAATACAATTCGATCTCCTGATGATGAGCACAGTGTTGCTCGAAACATGTAGAGGATTATAATAATAAACGTTTTATATAACGTAATTGTGCATCAAGTTGGTCATTTACCCAGAGAAGCTAAACCTGTTTTTGGTGTGGCAAATTTATAGATTGGGTTGGACGGCCGGAGCTTGGAACTGCTGTTTTTTTAAGACTTTCGATAAGCTGCTGCCTAATAAAGACGGGTTTTTGTACTGTATTGTGTGTTAGGCTCACTACCCACTTATATGCAAGTCTGTGCCTGATACTGTCTTAGTATCTCAGTCGGCAAGACGACTAACACGAGCAACCTACATCTGTTCTGGCAGGCGGCTGTTGTCACTTCGTAACGAACCCTAGACTTTAGATGCGGTGCCAAGTGTTTGTCTTATTCAATACTTGTAATTACAGCTTTACAACAAACAGTAAATAATTCCCAGAAGGAGCAGTGTTGATGAACACACAACACGCGTCCACGGCAGCCTAACCCAAATGTGTTTCTAAGCACGAGTCTGCGTCAGAGTTATTGTTTCCTAATTCACTTTGACGCTCTAACCCATACTCTTTTGGTGGGCTTGACCAACCTTCAACTGACAACATTTCAGTTTATCGCGTTGTATTGTTAGCCATATTCGTAACAAATTATTGTTTCAGAGCCAGGCCTGCTGAACCCACAGATCGCGGAAACATTTACAGTAAACTTCTTATAACCCTTCCCGTGTCAAAGCCGAGATAGAACGCCGGAGCAACTTCACCCCTTTCGTAGCAAACTATAAATACAGATAAAAGTGTACATGTACTTCCACGTATGTTTATTCATTCTTCATTTCCTTTGCTGAATTTCGTGTTGCTGAAGTTTACCACCCCTCTTAAGGGGGTTAGCAGACTTGTTTTTGACTGTAACAGAGCAAACCTTAGTCCCTTTAACCACGTGTGTTTTACAGATGTTCAGATACTTTAGGGCAAGCGTAAAGTTTCCTTCTAACTGACAAACTAGACTTTTGCCTGAAAGGTATTTCACATCTTGAATTCACGTTAATATCAATTTTAGTTTAGCGCGTCTGCACTTTTAGGAGAATAAAAAATCTTTTCCCCTGCTGGGGGGTTCAGCCTTTTATCTTCCAGCCGGCAACGAAGTCAATATACAGAACACGCTATCCCGACCACGTAAATGAACTAACAGGCACAGCTGTTGAAACAGATTTAGATTAATGAATAATGTCAGATTTTTGCCTTTTTCCGCCACGAGAAACGAATCTTAAATCGTTGGTTTAGTGAGTTTCTCGGTTTTTTTGTTGTGGTTTATTCAACTACGCTGTCAGTATTTCGGAGTGTAATTATAGCGTTGAATGTCAGGGAATTAGTGATTAATCGATTTGAAGAAACAGGGATGAAACAGGTCGTATTCTATTTTGATTTATTATTCCGGATTCCACGTCGAATGACTGGCACAAACGATAGAAATCTTCTAGGAAAAGGTATGTAGTCAAACACAACTAGATCACTGAGGTGTATTTAATGACTGTGATGGAAACAACTACATGTTTCGTCCTGTATTGGCCATCATCAGGTTGTCTAGGGGACTTAAGGGTTAGCTATATGCATGCGCGCGCGCGTGGTGTAGGGATCTCTACATACGCATAGTTTGACAAACCGAATCGCAGCAGGGGTCAGATAAAACTATGAAACATAACAGATACAGTTAGTAATACGAAATACATGAAATATAAACTAGACAATAACTCTAATTTGTGGAAGGAGGTGTGGGGGGTTGTTTTCGGCAGGTGTGGCGTTGTAGACGTGCGGAGGCTTGTTCTCTGACCTTCTCCTTGAAAGTGTTGCGTTGTGCAGGGGTGAGGGAGGGTGGGGGGTTGGTCCAAGCGGCTCCGAGCGGCTTGGTGGCAGGTTTCCTTGCCTAGGGGAACAGAGATACGTGTGTGAGTAGGCTGGCTGAATGACCTATTCTATTATGACACACTTCCTACATAGAAATCTTCAGTCAAAATAGTGTTATCGCAAATATGGTAATTACATTCCGTTCAGTCTTCATTTGAGACTACATACTTAGCAATGCTGCATGTATTTTAAGTGCGCAGTCACAACGTTCTTCAAGTCAGTCTCAATACATCGGCTCGTCTTAAGCCTTTGAACTGTAACAAAAGGGAAAGTGTAAATTTCTACGAAAGTTTGGTTGATTCTAATCGATCTACACGGAGGTATATCCCGAAAGCCTGGAATCTACACCAGCTTCGCTGTAACAACACCACTTCTCGGATAAACCCATTGTTTTCTGGGCGACAGCCATATTGACCGCTTGCTGTGTAATACGTGGCCTGAACTGAACCCTGAACGAAGTATGGTTACTTAAAGATCAGCCTCACAGATAGTGAAGCTTGACCCGACTTACTTGGTAAATTACTCGTCGGGGTAATTTTTTCCTTAACCAGATAGACAATCTTATTATTCACACAGCCGAATACTTTACTAGAACCACGACAATTCTTATTCAGGATACCGGGCAAAAGGCAGGATGTGTACAAACTGCTCCTTAGTAAACACCAAGAGAAATTCTATGGGGGGGAAAAAATTATTACTCAAACAGAGTAAATACCAAGAGCACGGAACGTTTCAGCATTATCACGCCTATCTGCACGCAATCAATGAAGATTTCTTCAATATTGCACACATTTGGTTACATGTGGGCAAGCCATAAACCCAAAGCTTTACACTGTACCATTACTCAGAGACAGAATTAATACTTATCACGCAACTCCACGTTCAGTCGATAATGACGTCTTGCCAAGTAGTGCTTTATAATATTAGATCATAGTTTATTCAGTTTGTTGGAAGAGCAAACGGCTCTTTCACTGTGACTCAATCCGATTCCTGCTTGTGCCTGCCATATCGATATCATGACACAACTCTTTTCCTCCATCTCCTGCGCGTTCTTCGAGACAATTCATTAGGTAAAATAAAAAGTCTTCCTTCGTTAACAGAGAAGTTTGATGAGACGCTGGTAAGGAAAGTGGCTCAGAAATAAACGGACAGACCGTCATGTCTCGGTACCTGAATCACCAAGATAGCTAAACTACGTATGAAGTAATGTAATGGAAAGTACGCGTAGACGTTTTTGCTGTGGAAACACCACAGTACGTTTCGAACGTATTGTTGCTGATCTGGCAACAATTTTTAGTATTCACATCCGTGCACTAATTGGGGAAATTCAAGAATATATCAACAATGCACTATATTACAATATACATTTATTTGGAATTAAAACGCTAGAACGCCGACATGTCTCGACCCTTTCTTGTGGGTCATCCTTAAGGAGCTTATATTAGGATTTATATAAAACGTAGGTTATAGAGAGAAAAATATGTTAAAATTGTATTAAAATGGTTTGCTGTCTTGTGTTGGTGCTGTATTGTGATCACTTAATTCTTTGCGGCAGCTGGCGTACCTTCCGACTCTCTGTTCGGTACACATTGCATTTGTTGTTGTGTTCCTGAATTTTAGCTCTCAACAATGTTAAACCCTAAAGTGGTGCCATGGAAACCCAAGAATCGATTCCCTTTACACTGCTGTCGACCTACAGAATATTTCCCAATGTTATCAGCAACACAAAAACATTAGACCTTCATGGAAAATGCCCGATATTATTGCCCCATTTTAATGAAATTTGGGATTTCTCGACAGAATTTCTCAGACTTTTCCAATACGAAATTGAACTAAAATACGTCCATGGGTATCGGCGCTGATGCATGTGGACAGACAGACTTAGAGACAGAGAGGACGGACGTAAGGAAGCCAATAGGCGATTATCCCTTTTTATGCGAACGCGCTCTAGGGCGATATAATACGAGAAGGCAACGAATTTTTCGAAATTGTGGCAGATTTAATTTACTTCTCAGTTCCGGGGGTTTCTTCTCCATATTCAACGTATAAAAACACAAATATTAAAAATCAATATAGTCTTTTTAATGACTGAGTGTATATTTGGTCCAGCAGTTAAGAGAGTAGAAATTGTTAATGATATGATGCCAGATATAATGCTAACAGATCAGCGGCGTGGTATTATTGCTCGGATTGTCAGTGAACCAACAAAGGATATAAATTATGAATCAAATGATTGTTTATGTACGCAGTTGGAGCAGATATTCGATACAGTTTGTAAGTACCACTTGAAAGGATAACATTAACGTGGATCTTACGGAAATATGAGAGGGTGTGGACTGCATTTATGTGATTCAGAATAGGAACAAATGCGGGGTTCTTGTTTAGACGGTAATGAACCTTATCGTCTTAGAGAATGCAGAAAATTTCTTGACTAGGTGATATGCTATTAGTTTGGTAAGAAGGGCTGTGCTGTGTGTAGTTAGTTAATTAGTGTGTAACGTGATCTCTGTTGCTTCGAAAGCAGCGTAGTTTCAGGGTATTGGAGAACAAATTGATGAGAAGATTATGTTGACGTGAGAGACAGGATAAGTTTGCACAATGAGGAGCGTTATAATTCATACCCTCCACAAAATTCTCGCATGTATTGCGGTATTCATGTCAGTCAGAAAGATTGCAACGTGCGGGACATGCAACACTCGGGAGTGAAAGGCATGTACGTAAACAATGTTTGGAAAATATGAAGGTAAATTATTAAATTGGGAGGTCACGATATAAATGGGAGGCGTTTCTTTTTCCGATACTAATATGTAATTGGTTGGGGGACATGAAGCTAAATTATCGTAAAAATCAGTTATATGTATAAATGTCTTGCATATCTAAACCAGTAAGATATTTAAATCGACCCTCATCGCTTCATTTTACATGGACATGGAGTTAACCTAACGCTACCCTAACTATCTCTTGGCTGAATGGGGGTCAACATAGGGTAAGTGGATTAATTCATTAATATATAATTTTTATCAACTTTAATTATGTTATTTCAATTGAATTCAATGCAAATATAATTTACTGATGTGCTAGATTAACAGCACTTTCGCCAGATATAAAACTAGCATGAAATATTCAAAACATATATTAAACAAACACACACAAACAACACAACAAAACAATCAACAAAAAAAACTTGAAGTAAAACACAATTTGGCTAAATAATTTTAATCACAGCTGACATTCAGCGTGCTGCTACTGTAAAAAGTGTTTCAAAGATCTATTTCGTTTGCTAAATATTTCTGTATCACCGCTTATTAAATGTATCTATTTCATTGCTAACAAAAGTTATTTTGAAAAATATTAGTAAGACAGAAATTCCCAGCCAATTCTTCATACTTCAAACATTCCAAGTATGAAAAAAAGAACACAGTAAACTTCCACATAAATACACAGTACACTTCTACATAAATACACAGTTCACTTCTACATAAATACACAGTACACTTCTACATAAATACACAGTACACTTCTACATACGTATACAGTTCACTTCTACATAAATACACAGTACACTTCTACATAAATACACAGTACACTTCTACATAAATACACAGTACACTTCTACATAAATATACAGTTCATTTCTACATAAATACACAGTACACATATCCATAAATACACAGTACTATTCTGCATAAATAAATTAAATTCTTTAAGATAAATTGTTTAAGCAACTTACAATTTCTTCGAAGAATCTGAGACTCTAACCTCCTTGAACATGATATTTGACATCTTCTGGGTTGTCGTCTATGTAGATTTGTTCCTTCCTGATTATGGAGGCTAAAAGGTCGTTTAAAAGACAGCAGAATACGTAGCCTGTCATCCTCGAAAATGACAGTTTCTACATTGAATTTTTTTATGAGATGGAATTTACTGACAGATTTTTTTTGGCAAGTTTTGGCGAACATTTACAGTACAATGAGATATATCTTATCTGCTTGTCGACTCATGGCAGTTAGAGTGTTGTCTCGCACTTTTTCCAATACAATAAACTTTTGTATTTTGGGATATAAGCTATTCTTGCACCACTTATTTTTTCCTAGTTGAAGGTCATAGCAAATGCCACTTCATCAGTGCTGATTCTTATTGTGTCCCGGTTACGGTAGGCAATGTAGCCTGTTCCTTAACGGCAACTTGGTACAGTCGGCCCACAGTGTGAAGTACCAATCACTAAATTTAATATGATCCACACCCTTGCATTAAATTGTAATTTATACGTATATAGACAACCAACGGATGCACAAGTACAAGTGCATTCTTTGGTTTATATATATATTACCAATTACTCTTCTTCGAAACGTTTGAATTTTACCATCATTGAATCTTACCATAATATCGTAAACTTAAGTCTGCGCTCCTGTTACAAGTACTGCCATACTGAACTGTACGTTTTCCGTAAAACCTACCTGTTTCTAGATCCATTAACCACAAAGCTGGGTAAGAGAAGGTTACAAGTGAACAGGATGTGAGTTTCTCTTAGCTCTATGGATGTAATTCCTCGTGAATTAGTATGTAAGCACTGTTCTTACAGTGCTGTAGCTAAGAATTCTAGTCTTCTAGGATATGACGCCGTGTAGATTGAGTATAAGTGTCAATTAAAACAGTATTGTGTGCAGGAAGACTGCAATCTTCAATTTTAGTATTATGTTTAGTCCTTTTGTTGCTTCCACATCTCTTTGAATGTGAGCTGTAATTGTCTTTACACTCTGATTTACTTTTTATTATGTCTGCTTTCATTTTCATATTTTAAACTGCAAGGGCAGACACAGTCGCATGATAGGCAGTCAAAATGCAGCCCATGGCCTACAGGTAGGTTCGATCAATCAATCAATCAATCCAGTTTTTATTTTGGTGAGTCACCCTAAAGAACAGTGATGTGCCTGTCAATACCATACAAATAAATACTATACGCCAGTCAATAACACAGCATTTATTTTATATACAATGATATATATGTCAAGGCGACATGTTTCGACCTAGTCGGTCATCCTCAGGCCCTCCAAGAAAACAGACCCAACAGATGTTTAGTTTATCCGCGTTGTGGGATCCCTGTGGAGGGCCTTAGGATGACCGACTAGGTGGAAACATGTCACCCTGACATATATACCATTGTATATAAAATAAATGCTGTGTTATTGACTGGCATATAGTATTTATTTGTATGTTATAACACTTCGGGATGGAAAACTTCAAACTATTAACATCATGTTTTATGCACTGCACATGCCTTATGTTAATCTTAATTTCTACATCTGCTACATTAATATTAATTTATAAATTTTTAATTAAATGTTAATGTTAAATACTGTTTGATTTGCCAGACATGTGTTTTAGTTTCAACCTCTCGTTCTGGGGTTTGGTTGCTAGGCCAAAGCCATGTATTTATTTACCAAGCCCACACACAAACCAGTTCTTATTCTCCTTCCAACATTTGTTCTGTTTCCTTCACCTGGTGTTCCAATTTACATGTCATCTTACATGCAAAGGTACCTAAATTTCTCAGTTCTCTGGCCTTGTTACCTGCCGGTTGCGTGTCAGTCTTACGTAATCTCGTAGAGTGAATGATTCAAGTCACTTGTATATTCACAGTCAATATATAAAAGTAGTCTGAATTGTTACACCAATATATCAGACACTGAATATTGTTTGAAGTACATTTGCAACACAGTATTACCATTTCGGGAGCTGACCCCGCTCTTCTTCAGGTCAAAATATTATTTACAGCGTTTAGAATCGAAATCGTTAGCACTTACTATTATTATTGCTTAAGTCCAGTAAAGAGACTTCACTTGAATTTGGCAGCTGCAGTATTGCGTATTTGGACGCCTTCTTTTATTGTCCTGGAATTGAAAGGAAACAAATTATTTATAACCCTTTTAGAATTTTTCTTGGCGCGTTACAGATTTCTCTGTACATCGTTACATACTGGTCAAATTATGTTCCCGCATCTGGAACTGTGTTTTATCAAGTTGCTGACGCAGTACGACGCAATGGAAAATGCTAAATGGAAAGCCATTTTAAACAAACTCTTTACATGACTTTAATGTAATAATTGTCCAACAAGACGTGAGTTATTCAGTTTATTACATTTCTGCAGGCAGCTCTACATGTTTCGGGTGTTGACACCCATTATCAGGAGCTCGCACAACTGTAATTACGGCTTCTGGTATTGATTAACCGGATCTACTACCATCCGCTCTCGTTGTTGAGTTGGAACTGATTCATGTGTATCTTGCGGTAGGTAGGAATATTTAACGTAGTAGAGCCGGTTAATCAATACAAGAAGCTATAATTACAGTTGTACGAGCTAGTGATGATAGGTGTCAACACCCGAAACATGTACAACTGCCTACAGAAATGCAATAAACTGAATAAGTCGCATCTTTTTGGACAACTATTACTCGTAAATTCGATTCACGATGCACTGACCCATGTATATAAAATTCTTTATATGACGTTACGTTTAGTAGAAAACTGTCCATAAATTCAATAGATAAATGTACTGGAGATACATGACACACGGAATAAGATTTAATTTAATTATAAATACATAATAAAATGGAGATGTCACGAAGTAATAAGACACGGTGGTGACGTAATGAAGATCCCTGCTGTAGACGGTTGAACGAAGCGTTCGATCTATTTACAGAGATTTCTCATATTAGTAGAGCATTAGAAAGGTAGATTCTCTTTCTAACGGACAAAATCTATCAAAGTGAACTGTTTCGATGTGAGTATCTAACTCGTGACCCGCCAGGTTGTTTTATGTGCCCCGCGGCCACATTTGCAAATTATGTACATAGGCCTACTCTAAAAATGCACCATAATTTAAACCGTTGTGTATACCAACTACTGTGATTTTTGCACGTGCGGCGACTAAAATCAGCCCACATTAACGAATACGGTCATTTGCCATGAAAAGTTTGTAAGCCCGTGATTTAGAAGGAAGAGAGAAAGACAGAAAGATAAAGGTGAGAGTTGACAAGCGTCTGATTCTCCATTTTTTACTTTTGTGTTTCAGTAATTACAAATGCAAGTGTTAGTTCCTTTTCTCGCAACTAGCGTTTTTAAAAGCAAATGGTAATTATGTGTACCACTTGCTGTGAAGTTACATAATTATGTTTTGACAAAGAGTGCATTTATCCGTTTTGTAATTTTGCCACGATAGTGAACGATTAAATCCCTAAGCATCAGTGACGGATCGGTTTCTGTAATGTGGAAGAACCGTGTTCACTGAGCTGCACGAACATAACTTTTGATGCACAATTTACATCGAATTAAAAAATTGTTAAAAGCTGTCAACACTTGATCTCTTTGTCTGAAAAAAATGTAATTACTCTGTTACACCGTCTGTAATATATATAAGATGAAGAGAAGTGCATGATAACGGAGGAAGGATTCATTTAACTATCCTGTTAATGATGTGTAAATTGAGCGTAAACGTCTGTTTTTCTCTGTGTCTCCAAATCCTCTATTGTTCCTGACCTTACGGTGCTTTGCTTTTACGTAAATAGGGGTTGAAGAAACAATGGACTTACTTAGATCATTTAAACTGGAGCACATATGGGAGACAGCAGACGTGCATACAGGTTTTTTTGTAGAGAGAGCGGAGAGGAAGAGACCACTTGGATGATCTGGACGTAGAAGGGAGGAAAATATGAAAATTTATCTTCGAGAAGTGGTATGGGAAGACTTGGAATGGATTGATCTGGCTCATGATAGGGACAGGTGACGGGCGCTTGTGAATGCGAGGAATTGCCTGACTAGCTGAAGATTTGTTAGCCTCTCGGGAAGGGCTCTCTTCCATGGGGTTATGTCGTTAGTTAAACGAGAGATATTTACACAAATCGGGTAATACCATACGCATAGGGACAGAACTTCTTTACGTACATTTTCTGAGGTTTTGCAAATTCTTATTTTCAGTCACATATACGATGGTACTCTACCGTCAACATTATTGAAATTTGGATTCCTGACTTGTAGGCCTAAACAAATACGTTAGTTCGGGGGGGGGGGGGGGGGGAAAAAAAGGAGGATGAGAGGGATTGGCAA
>Ga0136643_10010540_pt1 | contig 13660 bp, 9 predicted proteins | sample TergutLab28metaG_FD_96883 | JGI IMG/M metagenome (GOLD analysis project Ga0136643, IMG submission 96883) | Labiotermes labralis P1 segment gut microbial communities from Petit-Saut dam, French Guiana - Lab288 P1 (version 3) (version 3) | ecosystem: Host-associated > Arthropoda: Insects >...
CACTCTATTGAGAACTTTGAGCAGATTATCGGCCACAATTAAGTAACACTCTATTGAGCACTTCGAACAGATTATCGGCCACACTTAAGTAATACCGTATTGAGCACTTCGAGCAGATTATCGGCCACAATTAAGTAACACTCTATTGAGCACTTCGAACAGATTATCGGCCACACTTAAGTAATATCGTATTGAACACTTCGAACAGATTATCGGCCACAATTAAGTAACACTCTATTGAGCACTTCGAACGGATTATCGGCCACACTTAAGTAATATCGTATTGAGCACTTCGAACAGATTATCGACCACAATTAAGTAACACTGTATTGAGCACTTCGAGCTGATTATCGGCCACACATAAGCAAAGCTGTATTGAGCACTTCGAACACTAAAATTTTACTGGTTTATAGACCAAGATTCAGTTCGTACCGCGCAGTAAACACAGTTTTCATTACCAAGACCAGCTAGCTAACTCCGTTGTAAACATGACAGGCAATGTTCGCGTAACGTAATATTCAGGCGCGTTCGCGTAACTAATGTTGTCGTGAAAAAGTAGTAGGTGTTACATATTCCTAGTGTGTGTCTCTAGCTTTAGTTACCCAGCATGCAGAGGGAATGCACCGTACTGGAACGTCACCCTTGGCATGTCTTGCTCTACCGTGTTCTCCTACAGTATCTCGCAAACGGCACAGTGAACAGTTAAAAATACTAAACATAAAAAGTGTTGGATTTTCTCTACAACTTTTTTTCTGAAACATTCCTCAATATAAGAAGAACTAAGCCAGTTACGATAAAAAAAAGGTATATTGGTCTTAATCTAAAGTAACCGTTATTCGTGCCATATGTTAGTGAAATTTGAATTTTATAGAAAGATTTTCGAAAATTGGGCAAATATCAAATTTCATGAAAATCCGTCCAAAGGGAGCCGAGATATCCCATACGAACAGACGGATAGACGGATGGACGGACGGACGGATAGACGGATGGACGGACGGACGGAAGACAGACAGACATGTCGCAGCTAATAGTCGCTTTTCACAATTTTGCGAGGGCGCCAAAAATCGTATATATTTAGTGTGATAATAAAATGAAACGTATAAATGAAGTGTTGGGACAAAATGCAGCGTGTTTTAACGTTAAACCTGGCGGTACAAACAGGAATTAATTAGCTTCAGTACTTGGCTGTCCTTATCTTTTTCCTCTGTTTAGTAGGCCATGATTACCGAACCTATTGTCTCCAGATATAACGCTGCAGAAGTGTAATCAGGTACACTACCAGAGTCGAAATGAACTGGCGTTGCTTTGCTCTTAAATTACCTATATTATACAGGGTGTTTCAGGAGGAATAGTAAATATTTTAGGATGTGGTAGTATGGACTATTCCGAGTAAATAGGTTCATATAACAATGTGTCCAAATTTCAATGGGTGTGAGGATACAGCTGTTTGAAGTTGGGGCGCACAGATTAGATTTTTGTCTGCGGGGATGGATGAATAGCGAAGTCTACAAAGAAAAAGTAAACACGAGAGACGAATTGGTCGCTCGCATTATGAAGAGTGCTGCCCTCATAAAGCAAGAACACCAAGACGACCTCAGGAGAGCTACACGTACTACTGCCAAGACGGTTGAAAAAGTGCACTGAAGTCGATGGTGGAATTTTTGAACACTTGTTTTGAACTGTTGCAATTTTTTTAGATCATTTGCATAATCAATGAATGCAATTAATACGTCATTTGTCTTTCCTTCATACTTCATACGTTTTGTAAGGCTTTTTATGCATAACATTCAAACAGCTGTATCTCTACGCCCATTGAAAATTTGACACATGTTTATATGAACTTATTTACTCGGAATAGTCCATATTACCACCTCCTAAAATATTTACTATTCTTCCTGAAACACCCTGTATATCGCGATCCTGAAATTTGTCTAGTACGTAGCGGAACATCTGTATATAAATTTTAACCACCAGAATTGTTTTAGCATATGACATGCAGCAAACCAACAGCGATTTCCATCGATCTATACTTTCAGTTAAAAGTTTAACCACCGGAATTCACCTAAATTATGCATAAAACTGCAGCTTCTGCCTCACAGAGAACATGATTCATGTCCATTACAAATATCAATTTATTGATGTCGTTTATGACCAGCCTTAACTGTATCACACGAAATATGCATAAGCAATTCTTAATATTACAACAAGTGGTGTTTATAATTACCACTGGACTTTGAAAGGTTAAACTGCGTACTACTGGCACACTGCCAAGAAAAGTGACGTAGACTATATTCTTTGTACGAGCTTTGTACAGCTCGAGTCCAAGAACGAAGGTTAAGCTTTTCACACTACTGCAGGGTGCCTGATTTTGTGAGGAGCAAATTACGTTTTTAACAGCATTTAATTCAAAATTAGAAAATTAAATACCTCGTATTTTCTATAAGGAGAATTGAGGTCCCTCAGTCACTAGTCTATAGTGGTTAGGCTACCGAATGGATAACCGAGGGACCGGGGTTCAATCCCCGGCAGAGAGAGACGAGATTTTCCTGTTTTCCGAAACCACGAGACGGGTTTTGATGGCCGGGGGGGGGGGCGAGTGGAGGGTCAAGATTACCATTCGCCTCCATCTAGTAACGTGGTTAAGGAGGGTGGAGCTGTGCCTCAACTCTCTTACTTTGTCACGCGGTACTTAAATAAGAACAGAGACAGATTTAGTTTGACTTGAAATTCTATTAGCTATAACTAAATTTTATTAGCTACAACTAAATTTTATTAGCTATAACTAAATTTTATTAGCTACAACTAAATTTTATTAGCTACAAATAAATTTTATTAGCTACAACTAAATTTTATTAGTTATAACTAAATTTTATTAGCTACAACTAAATTTGATTATCTACAACTAAATTTTATTAGCTACAACTAAATTTTATTGGCTATAACTAAATTTTATTAGCTACAACTAAATTTTATTAGCTACAACTAAATTTTATTAGCTATAACTAAATTTGATTAGCTATAACTAAATTTTATTAGCTACAACTAAATTTTATTAGCTACAACTAAATTTTGTTAGCTACAACTAAATTTTATTAGCTATAACTAAAACCTGTACATATATTTCGCCTCTACCCCAGCAATTCGCTACTTTCTCTGATTAAATGACTGCCCAAATGTGAACAAAACACATGATGTGTGACAAGAGTAACTTAGTCCTTCTTCTGAATGGTAAATAATGATTGGAAAGGATCTGGAAGGAAACAGTTGTGGCATAATCGTGATAGTTGAAGACAGTTTGAATACAACTGTGATATAATTTAGATGGCCTTCCGACGAAATATTGAGGTGAAGGTAGCGGTAAAGCAAACCCTGTGCAGACCTGGACAGGTCCTGAGGGTACCAGGAAGTTGAGGCTCCCCAGATTTCAAGACAGTCAGCACACGAAGGCGGTAAGGTTGTCAGCCCTAAGCACCGGCCGTCTTTACCCCTCAGGAAGTATTCCTGGTACTCATCTATGTTAAGGCTTAGTCGATCCCGGACCATAGTGCGGCCGGAAGTATTGTGTCAATGAAAAATTCCAATGACACCATCGGGAATCCAACTGGCGACTTCGGGCTTGTAGCGCAGTGCCTCAACCAATTGCCCCAGGTAAAAGTAAGGAGCGTTACTATTACACCAGCGTGGTCCAAACTAAAATGGAGTACGGACGTAATGCTCCAAACATTCGTAACCTCAAATGTAGGTGGCAGTGAATGGATAGTCCCTCTCCCCAGCTGGTTTTTTTTTTTCGAAAAATAAAAAGCCCTCCACTACTTTTCGGACTCCAGAGACGACCTACAGGTTTCGGAAAAGACAAAATCTCGTGCCTCTGCCGGGAATGGAACTACGATTCCTCAATTATCCAACCCATACGCTAGTTACTATTTTACGAGATAATATACCTTTTAAGTATCCTATCGCCTTATAAAAAGAAGTGACATTATATGGACGTGGTCATTAGTCTGTAGTACCAACATCTCCCCGCTTCTTCCCGTACTTTGGACAAGTGTCAAGGACCCGGTCAATAAAGTAGCAGAAATGAAGAGCGTCATTTATCAGCTTAACTTAAGTTCTCTCGTATTGTATAATGATATTTTTTTATATTACACGAGAGTGACATCATTATTAGAAAGAAGGAAAGCGCTGTCATCTCTCTTACGAGATATATTTGAGATGTGGACCTACATGTGAATTGGACTGACTTGGCTCAGGAAACATAGCAATAGTAAAATTGTATGACGTATATGTTCAACGATAAAGAGGAATTTAGACAATTAACTCCCTATTTACTCGTCAGAAACAATCAGACAAGCTGCTCATTCTTAATTCTTGATTTCCCACATCATTAGCCACGCGCCACTCATATGACACGTGGGCAAAATGCCGACTCTGCCATCTGGTTGTGTAATGCTGTATTATATGCTCTACGCTCAACTGTTTCTTTGGCTTCAGCGACTAATTCACAGTGATCCAAGGTATGAGTCACACACAAAGAATATTATAATGTACCTAGGGAAATATCAAATTTCTTACATCAGAATCGATCTGGAGAACTGTTATTCTTTCAGCTGGTGTAAGAATTCTTCCCTTTTTTAAACATTAATGTTCATGACTGTGTTCAAAAAAGCATGTCTCTGAACCCAATTCAGTTCTCTTTAAATTAAGAGCAACTGTCCCACATGCACAGTGGTTCCTTTGCTGCAGGAGCTTCGACTAATTCTTGCATTGTTTTTTAATGTTTCAACTTTCACTATAGACATAGAGGTAAAGATAAAGTGATCCCGTTACAGGTCAGAGTGTGGGTAGAGGTATAGCTCTACTCTTCCATGACCGCGGTACTAGAAGGGGATGAGGGGACAGCAGCACGCCCCGGCCGCACTTTACCCCCGGAAAAGACCGGGTACCCATTTTACAGAAGGTTGGGTGGGTCCCAGGGCCGGTCTGGACGGAGGGAAAATCTCGTCCCCACCGAGATTCGATCCCGGACCGTCCAGCCCGTAGCTCGGTCGCTATACCGACTGAGCTACCCGGCCCATATATATATATATATATATATATATAATACAATATATAACATATATGTATAGTACAGCCAATCATTTGCATTAAGCTTACACGATATTACATTACATCATGCTTAGAGGATGTATCGAATACGCTATTGACTGGATAATATATTAATCGGGGTTAGAATCCCGGTGGGGCAGAAAGTTATCTTTTTTTTTTATAGCCTTCAGAGAGGCCCACGCATCTTTCTATCCCATGTGTACCCGGGACCCTCCAATGGGGTACAGGGACCAGGCGGTAAATCTGACCGCTCACTTCCATGAAATCGCATTTTAACCATACGTGGATCTATGCCTCCATTCCTCCTTACTGAAATGTTGGAAATTAATGCAAGTTTATTTTCCGACGCATGTCGTCAGTTACAACAGTTTAGCAGCCAGTCCGACGCTGACTGGCTCTTCATAAAACTTTCATCGAGTGAATATCGCGAAGGAAATAAACTCTCCCGGACTGCGATGATGCTTGGCTTAGTAATTGCGAACCATCACGAGTTTTAATAACGTGCAAACTTCCCTGCCGAGAGAATTGACGGTTTATCTCGAGATGGAAATGGAGGAAGAAGAGGACGAAGAAAACGGCGTCGTCCGCTTTTTAATATGCATCGTCCCGGCTTGAATGTAGAAAAAGGGGGGGGGGGACTGAAGGGTTGGTAACGGCAGCTATAGCTAATTTAGCGCGTCATATAGTTCTAATTACATGACAGTTCATTCTACTTGATGCTTCCATCTGAAGGGCAGTACATATTCTGAGTCGTTTTCATATACCTCCATCCACGTAAGAATTTAAAATAGTTTATATTTAGCCCAGGGACCGGGATAGCTCAGTCGGTATAGCGACTCGCTACAGGCTCGACGGTCCGGGGATCGAATCCCGGTGGGGACGAGACTTTCCGCCCGTCCAGAACGGCCCTGGAGCCCATCCAGCTTCCTATACAATGGGAACCGGGTCTTTCCCAGGGGTAAAACGGCCGGGACGTGGCGTTAACCATCCATAATCATCTAGCGCCGAGAGTAAGGAAAGAGTAGAGCTATACCCCTACTCTCCCTCTGTGTTTTCGTAGCCTGTAATAAGGTGAACGTTATATTTAGCCCGTTGCTATAACAATGTAAAAGGAAGTTTTAGGTCTTCATAAATATCCATCTTGAAGGGCGGTGCGAATGCTATTTAGTTTAAAGCTGTACATACAAACTAGATATTTAGACTACCATACGAGCTGCAGTTTATTAAAATACTTCATGGTGTTCATAAATGTTTGTGCTCCATAATGAACAAAGGAAATCATAAACATTGTTGTAGGAGATTTAAGAAGACCAACATCAGAAACGGTTAATGGGACAATAAACGTACAAACACATTTCCACCTACGAACCGCATTTTGATCTGAATTTTTAAATTTCAGATATGAAACAGGAGATAAAATGTGATCACAAGCTAATTTATTCATTTTGTAGGCTTACAAAAGAGAAAATTTACAAGGAACATTAAAAATGTGTAATGTTCAAGGTTTCTTAAATCGTGAAATATAACTGAGGGCCAAACTATCAACGCGGAGTATTACTTATCTATGCTGGTGCAACTGAAGGACACTGAGGGAAAAACGCCGCGCGGTCACCAAAGGGGGCATGTTCTTGCACGACAATGTCCCGGCTCACCGGACACTTGCAGCACAGAAGAATCTGGCCTACCTGGGCTTCCAATGTCTTGATCACCCACCCTATTCTCCTTATCTAGCCCCGTCGGACTACCACCTGTTCCCTGGACTGAAAAAAAAATTTAAAGGTCACCATTTTTCGTCCGACGCGGAGGTCGTTGCTGCCGCGGAGACCTGGTTGAACGGACAACCTTCTGATTTTTTTTTGAGTGGCTTGCAAAAGTTAGAGTAACGGGCTAAAAGTTGTATTGAGCTTCGTAGGGAGTATGTTGAATAAATCCCGAGTTTGGTCGCAGTAGCTTGTTTCCTTCCTTCTCGGGCTAAAGACTTATCAGCACTCCCTCGTAGTTGGTTTTATTATAAGAACAGACGCAGTTGTTTATTTCCATCCCATCCTTCAACACTTAGAACAGTTAAAGCCATGATCTCCTTAAGCCATTCATACAGATATATGTAGGCTTAACATTTGCAATATTAGAAACGTGATTCAGCTAAAGCTGAAAAAGCATAGTATTCAGTTTATCTTCATACTTTGCTTGTAGACACGTAATAACACAAAGAGTCACAAACAAGAAATCGGTGGTCAGTGTATATGTGGAATTTCTGCTACTGTGGATTGCCACTGAGTACAGACGGGTGGTATAATACCATAATTTCTTAACTTCACCATTGGGTTAATATTGTCTTTTACTAAAGAAACAGTTCAAATCTGATTAACAAATATATTGGCAACTAAATTTAGATATACTGACGAAATGGTGCGCCACCTTGTTGTTAGTTAATCATCTAAGAACATTGGCAAGACAGGAAAAGTATAATGTATCGTTGAGGCGCTTTTGTGCTGCAGTGGGAAAGCAATAAGTATTACATATGCTGAGTGTGAATTTGTACCCTTATGTATTCTGTATGCAATGAGCATGAGCCACATTCCCATCTGTGTCCTTCACGGCTCTACAATACTTTTCCACATTATCTCATAAACGGCACGATTTTCGAAAAATACTCAAATACCAAATTTCATGCAAATCCGCTCGGTGGGAACCGAGTTCTTCCATGTGGGTGGACGGACGGACGGAGAGACAGATAGACAGACAGACAGACATGACGAAGCTAATAATCGCTTTTCGCAATTTTGTGAACGCGCGTAAAAGAACTCTATTTCCGAAGCTCTACAATCACACAAAACCGTCAGGGGTTGCGTTTGGTTTGCCTCCATTGGCACTGTACTTCAGGCGAGTCTGCGACCTTGCTTTCCACAGCTGTCAGCTGTTAACCTACACCGACCATTGCCAATGGGATTTAGTTTCTTCGTCTGCCCGTAGATGTTGTGTGCAGACGGTCGTTGCCTGGATCGATCTATCATGATGCCGCTTGTGACTCGAGCACTAGCGCTCCGTGTGAGAGAATTTACATCTATGAAAATATTTTTTTTTCCGATAAATCAGTGTTACCATCCAAGGAGATGAAAAGAGTTTGGGATTGTGATTCATTTGAACCAAACACGATAAAGGAGAGTTGATATAAAATGCAAAAATTGCCTCTTTAAACAGTTGTCTACGGTTACTTCCCCTGCATATATATATGTTCTAGGGTTTTAAGAAATTTACCCTGTTTCAGAAACTACATTTCATTGTATATTGTACAGTACGGGAGCAAGTCCTAACCAAATACCAGCAAACGCAATTTGAATCAAACGTAGCGCACATACCGTACAGTTCTCACGAAATCAGTGAATCATACAAATCTACGTACTTTCATTGTAGTTAACAACTGCACAAAATGAACGACCTTAACTCTTTTGCGTACTAAACATGAAACGTTTCCTAGCCAAACCAACTGCATTGGGGGGTTGTTATGGTGAATATTGTAAAAGCGAAGTCAACAAAGTCGAAAAAATAATGGTGTTGTCGCTGCACTAGTTTTTCGCCAAATGAATCTGTTCCAATAACTTTCAGCAAACCAAACCACCATAAAAAAAATTGTACACATTCGAATCCATGAGACCAATTTTAGCTCTAACCTCTGGAACTGCGGAAAATATAGTATTGTCCTCTCAAAGTCTGTGCCTTAATTTGATTAAATATAGTCGCGAAAATCTTGTATATCTTTTATGTATTACACTTGAAACAGCATGTGAAGTTCTGCCTTAGAATGTGTTTTCGTGTATGTGGCCACACTGCCCATTCTGTACATGCGTAATTATGGCGGTTGTTGTCATTATACGATGTGGGTCGGATCGGTAAACGGATGAGGAAAGTATTTCGTTAAGATGTATGCCGGAATGTACTGTTACACGTAGTAACAAGAAAATGCTGTGTGGTGAAGAAAATGCATTTTATACCCTTTGAACTAAAACGCTATGCAATTTTACGTTTTGTTAACAACAGGGCTAAATGTGATGTCTTATCACTGTAAGGTGTAGTTCGTTTTTGTATTTTAAAAGGAACAGTAAAGTAAGTTTCTTAATAATGATGCCAAAAAGTTAATTATCGAGAAGTAAAGTGTTTGCGTCTTGAATCAGCACCATTGACATTAATGTTACAGAACTTAAAAATGTATAGGAAATTTAGTGGATAAAGTGTAGAATATACCAGTCATTTAAACTACAGAATGTTATCCTCAGATTACAGATAAATATAGCTGCTATTTGCAGCATTTTTATATTTTGTATCCAGTGTATTTTTATCTCTTTGAACTCCTTTTTGCTCAAAAATGAGCCTCGTGCAATTGAAGAATACATAATCACTAAGGATTGTGTGTAACTGACGCTGTTTTTGTACCATTAATGTACGTATTCATTTCAGTATGCGAATTACACTAACACGTGTTTTATCGGCCCTGTGTCTGTCGACTGTTGTGTTGCTAATGTGGACTGTATTACGGCAAAGTCACGTAAAACAGTTCACACAAACTTGTCATCATCCTGAGCAGTTCCAAGAGGAACTTCACAAACTTGCAAATAGGTAGGGCCTGGTTCTATGTATGTAGACTTCCTGTGTACTGTAAATCCTACAAAAATGCTCATCCAGAGCAGTCACACATTTTTAGCTTTATCTGCAATGTTCCATCAAATATTATTAGCATTTTGTTCATTTAAATTTACATTAGTGTATTTATTTCCTTCCATCACCATATTATCTTCCATTATTTGCCAATTTATGTAAAATAACAACTCATAATTCCCATATTTGTATTTTGTTGAAAAGTTATAGTTGACACAGAAAAGTAAGGAAAATGAAATCTCTGTTAATGGAAGGAAGTTTGTCTTTAACTAACGTAGCTGCTTATGTTATACACAGCATTGTATTATTGTATAGTACTTTTGAGAATAGTTTAAAGAAAACAGTTATCAAGTATTGTAAGTGATTCAGAGACCTCTCTAATCAGCTGCCACTTGCTTACGTTTGACTTTGACCATATATTTTTAAATTTCTGTTTGTTAGTTAAAGCAGCATAATGTTATTAATGGGAGTGCAAAAAAATAATTAATTATGTTCAGTTGTGAACTTTAATGCAAGGGCAAGTCAAATAGAATTTACAGTGAATTCTAATATTATAGGTGTACTCATTGTACAGTATAGCCTCTTTTATGCTTTATGTTAGAGCCAGATAATTTAACTGTATTGTGCTTAAATTCCTTTTAATTTTCAGAGTTCACCATGTCCTTACGGCATTAGGTCTGTCACATTTTCTCTGTTATGGCTCATTGTGGGGTCAAATACGTATCTCACGTTCATTACCATGGGAAGCTGATGTGGAATTCTGTCTACTTAATGAAGAACTGGCCAAAAATGATGAAGTATTCCTGGTTCGAACATTCAAGAAACACAATCTTCAACTAATATACAACTCAGGGGAGGGACTGTACTTTGTCAAGGATCCCGCAGTAACTGGTTCATCTGTGCAACTTATAGTTTTTGAGGAGGATCCAATGGTAAAATGTTAAAGTAGTAGTTCTCTGAATGCCAGTACTTTGAAACGAAGAGTTCGTGATCTGTTATATGAAATCATTTTTAATTTTATTCTCTTCTGGAATATGACACAATGTAGTCTAGTAGATAGGTTCATCTATTTGGAAGAAATGTGCTGCCTCTGTCTTCAGGATAGCAGAATGCACCAGTCAGGAGAAAGAAGTAAATCGTACACATATAAGGAAGGCAGCACCAGCAGGGTCTACAAATTAAATAGCAGGAATAAATTGTCCATAACATGCCTGTTATGTGAATGGGGTGTGTTAATATGCACATACTTCTTTGTTTTCCTAGGTATGTAAGTCCTTTTAAGGGTCATTGGTTCCCAATCCCCATAGACCATGAACCATTTTTTGGGCCATCAATTCCCGTACCCATAGACAAGTAGCACTTTTAAGGACTATTGGTTACCATTCACCAAAGAAAAGTAGGCCTTTATCTGCCATTAATTTTGATTGCACATAAACGACCCATTGCCCACTGAGAAAAACAGCCTTTGTAAGGACTTACTCATATGTTTGTTTATTTTTTCCCCTAGGCAAACAATCCTCTTAAGGATTATTGATTCTGATGATTTCTTCGGAGTGCCACACCCTGTTCCTCTCTCAGTGTTCTGTACTGTGTACCACTTTTCCCTGCGTGACTCACTCTCCTACCTACCTGTGAGATGGAGGTTGCCAGTTCCACTGAAACACTAATACTGATCTGATAAAGTATATGGTGACATATTCAGTATAATAATCTTAATCTCCACTGCACTGAGAACCCTATATGTCATGAAAATCCTTTTGTAATTGCTACTAGAGCATGTGTAACGCATAAAACACTACGTTCATTGGTGTTGTAGTGCTAAAGTCAAAGGTAAAGCAGTCCCATTACAGGCCTGGAGTGACCCAGAGGATTCCAGGAAGTTAAGGTTCCCAGATTTCATGACAATGGCACAGGATGGTGGTAAGGTTGTCAGCCTTATGCACCGGCCGCCTTTACCCCCAGGAAGTGCTCCTGATACTCATTTCTGTTAGAGGCTGAGTCGACCCCAGGGCCATAGTGCGATTGGAAGGATTTTATGTCAATGTAAAATTCTAATGACACCAGCTGGGATCAAACCAGCGACCTTCCGATTTATAGCAGAGCATCTTAACTAGTGTGCCACCGCGGTCCCCGATGTTGTAGTGCTGGATAACCATATGTGGTCTTTAGGATTCAAGGCTCTCAAGGTGATAACTAGGTAAATTAATGTCTTACTGGGTGTGACATATAGGTTGTTGGATATGTGCCACAGTGTTGGAGGAACTTACCACTTCCATCTTCAGGGTACCCTTGATTGGAGGCAGCAGTACAATGCAGAATACAAGTATATCATAAATGATGGGTTTGGTATTTGGAAGGTTTGTCATCATGTAGCACTTTGGTACTAAATTGTAGAAAATATACACTTTCATATTTAGAATCTGAGTTTAATGATAAACATTTATTTCTTGCTGGACACTGTCATATTTCAGTTAAGAGGTTAATGTGCTGTGTTATTGCTGGTGGGGGAGCTTTAAAGATGAGTAATGGTTTAAATAAGAGTTTATTGAGGATTTGGAACATAAGAAAAAGAGAATTTCATGATTTCTCTGCATGTTACGAGAATAAACATGGGTGTAGAATGTACACTTCAGATAATATATGATGAAACTAAAACAGTGATCATTATTGCTTTAAAGTTGGTATAGGGATTCAGATAGAGAAGAACACGATTGAGGGTGGGAGAAGCAGGGAATATACTGTTTAGGGTTAAGTGTAGAACTTCGTCCTTGTAGGATTTAGCTTAGATTGCGTATATTAAAATGACTATATTGTATACTGTCTGATGACTTGAAGCCAAAGGGATGTGCAACTTTTTCAAAACGCAGGCTGCAATGAAGTAAACAGACCTCACTGTGGTTTAACATCATGCTGTGGTATTAGGCATTGTGAATATATTATGAATAATTAATTTGCCTTGTAACTGAATTAGTTGTAATGATTGAATTGATAATATTATAGCTTTGAGCCACTCAGTATTCTTGCCCTGGGTCCACCCTGCCTCCTACAGAATGGGTACCAGGTCACTTTCCCAGGGGTAAAACAGATGGGGCATAATGTTAACCACCCACCCCAATCTAGTGCTGAGGTTAAAGAAAGAGCACAGATATTCTTCTAATCCCCTCTGTGCCTTCATGGCAGGTTATAGAGTAAATTTACCTTTACCATGCAGTATTAATGTTACATTAGGCCCCGTCTTTCCTACATATGATGTGCATTTTTTATGTTAAAGAAGGCTGCTCTTTATTCGCTTTGCAAATGTTCATCTGTAGAGCCTGCTTATCAATTTTGATGAGAAAGGCTAAAATTTTTAAAAAGAAAGTTGTATACAAATATAGGCACTGATAAACACTGCTCTGTGTCTACCCAATTTCTTGGTGACATATGCATTAGGAAAATCTGTAACTTGGATTTTCAGTCTGTAAAGTAGTAATGTGAAATCTAGAGCATGATATTTCAGTAACATAAATAAGGAACAGAAGCAGCTATGCAGTAACTTACAGGTATGACAAAAAGGTATGATCTTCAGCTTGTAGGTTGCACATGCCTCTGCTTGGAGGCTAATAATAATAACAACAACAATAATAATAATAATAATAGTCCATCTCACATCGGAAACGGGCAAAAAAATGGAAAGGAATTGAACAAACGAATCCAATGGAGCCGAGAGGAGATGAAGGAAGTGGTGTGGTGTTTCACATATATCAAAGAAATGAACTTAAGAGAAAACTACAAGGAAGTATATAAATTACAGAGAGAGAGGAACCCAGTGGCGAGAATTAATCTGGATGCAAAGGCATTGTTGAACCAGAAGAACTACATTTTAAAAGCTCAGAGATTAACGGCTGTTGAAATTGACGAG
>Ga0136643_10010542_pt1 | contig 13658 bp, 8 predicted proteins | sample TergutLab28metaG_FD_96883 | JGI IMG/M metagenome (GOLD analysis project Ga0136643, IMG submission 96883) | Labiotermes labralis P1 segment gut microbial communities from Petit-Saut dam, French Guiana - Lab288 P1 (version 3) (version 3) | ecosystem: Host-associated > Arthropoda: Insects >...
CGATTCACGTAGAAACCATCATCAGGGAGCTACAACCAGTGCTCAGTTAAAATTACAAGTCTTGTTCAACAGTGCACATCGGTACAGATGTTGTCAGTGTTATAGCGGCATATTATGCCGCTATAACACTGACAGTGTCTGTACCGATGTGCACTGTTGAACAAGACTTGTAATTTTAACTGAGCACTGGTTGTAGCTCCCTGATGATGGTTTCTACGTGAATCGAAACATGTTGGAGTGGCTTTTAATAAGTTTAATTGGTTTTTTACAATTCAACGGTTATTTATAATTGAGTGCATTAGGTGGGTAAAAGGCATTTCTTTCTAAAAAAAAATTAAAGAATCATTTGAGTTGGGTTAAGAAGTATTTTTCGGTTTTTACGCAATTATTGTTACAGGCCCAGAGGGGCCCTTAGGGTTCCAGGAAATGAAGGTTCCCACATTTCATGACAACGGCACAGGATGGTGGTAGGTTGTCAGCCTTACGCAACGGCCGCCTTTACCCCCAGGAAATGTGAAAATAACACATTTTTTGTCCTGACATAGCAGTCGTTCTGACATGAGAGTATTAATTTCTGAAGTTCGTGGGTATTAGACACTGATCTTACCGGATGTAACCCCTGTGTAGTCTTGTATGCAGACATACTGCCGATGATGGTAGGAAGTTCTACCGAAAAGTTGGTTGCCTTATCTGAGGGGCTACATGGCATGGCGACCCAAAAGAAATTAATTTTAGTCACTCTGACCTCCACCGTATTGTCAGAGGAATATTTTATGTAGGCATTGTCCATTGTTTGGTTAATTAGGTGCACGCTTAAAGTTAAGAATTAGTTCTATGAAGGGTACTGACAGCAGGATACCCTGTTTGTTCTTCTACCTGTAGAAGATGTCAGGGCCATTAAGCGCCTAAAATTCCTGCAGTCTGCCTGTAGGACTATTATATTGAAGAAATTTACATACAGTTTTGTTTTACATCAAGAGTAACTACGATACGGGCTGCATGAACCAGGAATCATGCATTTTTCGATTTGTGGCAGTAAAAAGCGATTTATCTCTTTTTCGAAACCACCGTGCTGACTGTAGGGCTCACCCATATTCCTGTTTAACTGGTACGGGGAGCTCGTTCCATGGAGTTTAGACGGTCTCATACTAAAACTGACCATTCATCTCCATCTAGTGAGGGATCTAAGAAAGAGTGGAGTTGTACCTCCACTTCTCTATGTACTTTCGTGTTGTGCAGAGGGGCTGCTTTATCATTTTGCCTACGTATATTACCCTGTACGGTTTTAATGAAACTTTTGTATAATTTTATAAATTCTATAAAAACCCCTCTCCGTCCTCAATATTGATACCCGAAGTAAAATACGCGCGTGAATTGCATTATAATCTGTAAATTATATTCACTACGTTTTTAATTGTAGGCATTAGAGATAAACAACTATTACAAATAAAATCAACTAAATGCACCCTTGTTATAATTGAATTTTATAAAAGCTCTTCTCCATGTTTCGGGCCATGAAAGTCCATCATCAGGAAGTCAGTTTTAGAATACATCCATGGCTCGCCACATGCAGAAGAGCTTATATAAAATTCAGTTGTAACAAGAATGCATGTAATTTGATTTATTTGTAATAGTTGTATCACAATGCACGGTATAGACAACGTAAGACAGATAAACAAGCTTAAGAAAATGTGAAAGAAACTGTAATGTTTGAAGTAACTGCTGTGTTCTGATTCCACAGTAAACGAAAATATGAATCACGTCACAGGACAAGAAGATGAAATTACTCTGATCCCCCTGTGAATTTTGATAGAATTACGGAGTAGTAAATGTGTATCACTGGAGAACGTGGCAGCATTATAGTTTGTCGGTGAGAGGAGGTGTATTGTGATTTAATTAATTTCATAATCCCAGTTGCATAATACATCAATTGTACATTCATATACAGGAGCACACTAAGTTTTCCATAAATTATAAGCTACCTTAAAATTCCACTCGCTAGAAGGGTGACTTGAAGCAGTTTCCACACTGATGACCCATAAATATTACGTGCTGTCGTACAAAATTTAGTGGCAATGACGACCTTCCGACCGGTATTTGTGCGCTCTACTTATAAGCATTTCTACAATTACACGTAGAAAACAACGAAATATGACCAGGACACACACTTAGCCAAAACCAGCTTATTTCATATATGGCCCATGAAATTGTGAACGTTTTTAATGCTCCGTTTTTAACAAAGTACAGCGACTTATTCCAATGTATTGTGATTAGCTTATCAGGAATAGAACTTTATGTTTAATAAGCATATATCAAGGCTAGGGAGATATGAATAATTGCAAACAAGAAATTTATTTATAATTTGCTGCTTCTCCGTTTGAGTGCGTGTTTCCACGCTTGTTAATAATGGTCGTGTGTACGTGTGTGTGTGTGTGTGTGTGTGTGTCGCAAAACAGTCGACTGCCGCGGGGCGCCATGCTCCGGTTTCGTTATAAGAGCTACGTAACATCTCCTGGTGAGGACGAGCGAGCGAATCCACTCCGACGACCTCGCACCACGCCTGCCCTACTTCCAAGGCCCCTCTCCTCACCCCCCTACGTGATGGCGCTCACTTTCACTATCTCATCACATAATAGATGATCTGCATCGTGGAGGGGGGGGGGGATGCTCCAAATTGTCTATAAATTCTTACCACAACAGCATCAAAATTTGTTAGCCTGAATTTCGCTGCCGAGATTAACATTATGGAGCTATCCTCTTCCTCCTGATTTCTCTGATGTTCGTAGTTTTCCTCATTACTTATTTGCGTGTTCATTTATTTGTTCGTGGCTAGGCTTTAGGTTGGAAAATACAGAAAACTTTGTTCGATTCGAAACGAAGGCAGAATTTTCTTTATTCCAAAGCACACAGCATGGCTCTGTATGCCACCCACCCTCCTTTTCAGTTCGTTCCCCCTGATTAAAGTGACCGTAGGGTCAATGTGACCACTCACCTTCATCTAGTGCCAAGGCGAAGAATGAGTGGCGCTATACCTCCATCCCATAAAGAAGTAGAATGAGATGCACTGTTGGACGTTGATTGGCTTGATGTGTTGTAAACACAATAATGAACCTTCGGGTTCCATAAATTACCCTAGCGCCTGTCACTTTTTAGGCTGGTTTGCAAAATTGCGAAAATGGATTTTTAGTTTTGTCTTGTCTGTCTGTCAGACCGTCAGTCCGCATGGTTCAGCTCCGCCTTCCCTAAAGGGATTTTCATTAAATTTGATATTTGAGTGTTTTTTTAAAATCTTTCGAGAAAATTCAGTTGTCGTTAAAACGTGACAAAAATAATGGGTACTTTATATGAAGACCAGTGTACATTTTGGATCACATCTCGTTGAATTCTCCTTAGAATGAGAAATATTTCAGACAAACGTTGTAGAGAAAATCAAAATACACATTTCATATTCAAGAAATTCTTTTTTTCTAAAATCATGTGTTTATGAGATAATGTGGAAAAGTGCTGTAGAATCGGGCAGGCCACAGATGATAATATAATACAGCGCATGCACATTGCATGCTGTATGCCCAAGGCTACAGACACTCACACAGAATATGTAATTCTTATTGCTTTTCCACTGCAGCATTGGTTGCACGAACGCGCCTCAATATTAGGTTTTACGTAGACTGCATGTATTGTTCAATAAGAAAATTTTTCCATGGAATTAGTAATCTAGAGACAATGAAAAGGGCTGGACAGAATACAGACGCGGCTTTTTGCAGTGTCTTACCACTGCATTCGCCAGGAACGGCTGAATTAATCGGACAAATATCTTCCTCTTGTTGGATGAGGATGCTTTTAATCTCTGACACGTTAACCTTTTAAAGCCTACTGTTTGCGTACACCAACATTTTTAACATTTAAGAGTTGTACATTCTGTTTACACTATACTTATGTGTTTTGTATTTATCTCGTAACAAACAGCGATTTCTTCCCCACACAACATAAACTGGTTGGTTTTTATAACCAAGATGAAAAGTGTTTACTACGCGGTACGATCTGGGTCTTCAAATAAAGCAGTCTGCGCTTCGTCTTTTAAGGGGTTAAAGTGCTGAAATGAATAGAATGTTTATGTACCACTTTATCAAAACTGTAGAGTTTCCAAAAACAAAATATCGAAAATTTCTACCGTATGCAGGAGACTCCTACACCACAATATAAAAAAATCGTGTGAAAAGTGGTTTTCCGATTTACAGCCTCTTGATGATTAGAAAAAATTCTCAAAGTGTCCACCTTGAGCTTTAAAGCTGGCCGTTGCACGTCTGAACAGTAACTGGCTGACTGGATGGAAAAATCCAGCTGTCCTACAAATCATCTCAGATTCATTCGGTACTGGTTGTTGTAAGTTCAGAACGTCAGTGAATTCCATAGCACAAACGGTAGTGTTTAGACGACCCCAGCTATAGTAATATACAAGGTAAAGCACTCCCATCTTCAGAAGGTTCAGGCTCCCGGAGTTTCTAGACAGTCGGCACACGGATGTGGTAATGTTGTCAGCCCTACGCACCGGTCGCGTTTACCCCCCAGGATTCCTGGTACTTCATTCTTTGAGAGGCTGAGTCGACCCCAGGTTTATGGTGCGGGGTTAAGTCAATGAAAAATCCCAATGATCCCATCGGTAATCGAACCCGCGACTTTCCGGCTTGTGGTGCACTGCCTCAACCAACTGTGTTAATAGATCATCATATATATGACATTTTTGTTACAACGTGCGTTGAACTGCAGGTGATGGAAGTCTGCAGTAACCATCCGTTTTATGGCTGTGACTATTTAACGTTTAGAATTAGGCACGTTACGGACGACAGAAGTACTTATAAATTATGTACAATTATATTTTATTGTTAAAGAGTTTAACGAGCATGGCCAGTGTGCAAAACGTTGAGGAAACAGGAACTGAAGGATTTATAAGGCTTAAATGAAGGTTTAAGCCGATACCAGTGGCGCGCTGTCTGATGCGTGGGTCTGCGGCCCCTCACTTGCTGGGATTGTAGGTTCGATTCCCACGGGCGGCATGGATGTTTGTCTCTTGTGAGTGTTGTGTATTGTCACGTAGAGGTCTCTGCGTCGGACTGACCACTCGTCCAGGGGAGTCCCACCGAGTGTGGTGTGTCCTGTGAGTGTGATGTCGAAGCCCCTTAAAGTGGTTCCACACTTGTAACGTTACCGCGTAACGTATCACCGTATCGTGACAGTGTGGACGTGCAGTGTCACGCTGCACGTCCACACTCGCTCCGGCCGTAACCGTATCATCCCTTTGATGTGACAGCCAAATACCGACACCGCACCGAACAAGCCCGTAACGTGACCGCGTAACCAACTTTTGATACGTTACGCGATCACGAGCCCCGTTCACAAAGTCACGATACGGTGTTACGTTACGCGGTAACGTTACAAGTGTGGACCCACCTTTAAGGGAACGCCATTACACAGAATTGGGTCGAGGCGCCACAAAGAAAAAAAGAAGATTATTTTTTGTAAACGATGACGTGTACTTCGTTCCAGCCTAAATTGTAGCAGTCTGAAGCATTTGAAGTAAGTAATGCTGGGTAAATCTTCCCAGAAAACCTCGTTATAGTGTTTATGCTTGAGATGAAGCCTATTGCTACTTGTATTGTTCTGTATTTACCTACGGTCTTCCGTCTATTACGATGCTATAACTGTTCATTTAAAGAGTGAAGCCATTCATTAACTTTCATCACATGTGCTGCAATACAGACCATTTTTGGCGAGCGTCCATAAACTTCACGGCCCATACGTTCCTCTTAACGTCACAATATCGGCGTTTATTATCCATTGGCATCATTAGTGCTGTAACTGAGATGTTAGGAACGTACGGTTGAAGTAACAGCTAATTAAATTCCAATAAAAGAAATGAAGACATCTCAAGCAGTGTGACTACAGTCACCACTGTAAACTTGTTTGTGGGAAGGTCAAATGAAGAATCAAGTCGCTTCAATTCGGGTTTTGCTTGTCCTGATCCACTTTCGCAGGGTCGTAAGTATAATGAGCGTCGCTGAATTATCACAGGGACTGCAGCATGTTTCACATTCCATAGATGCGTGGCTTAATAAGTCACTGTCACTGGAATACATTTTTTATGACGAGCTGACAGTGTAGCGGACGTTCACAGAATTCCTCCTAGGCCTAGTCTGCTATCTTTCTCCTAAGAAGCAAACAAGACAGGCAGTGTACGTATGAACGCAACATTGAGGCGCGTTCGCTTAACCACTGTTACCGTGGGAAAAAAAAGTTTTACGTATACTGGATGTGTGTCTGTAGCCTTAGTTATCCAGCATGAAATGCGCATGAGCTGTATTACATTGTTTTTGTGGCCTGTATGGCTCTAGAACATTTATCCACATTAATTCATAACTGCAGGGTTTCAGAAAAAAATTGAACATAAAATATATGATATGATTCTTTCAATTACTTTGTCTGAAACATTTTTCAATCTCAGAAGAACTGAGTAAGATGTCGTATATTCACACAGGTCTTTATGTAAAGTACCGGTTATTCTTGTGAGATTTTAACGAAACTATGAATTTTATAGACAGGTTTTCGAAAACTCCTCGTGAATCAAATTCCATGAAAATCCGTCCAGAGGAAGCTGAATTGTTTCACGCGGACGGACGGACGGATACACAGTCGGACAGACAGACAGACAGACATAACGTAGTTGATAGTCGCTTTTCGCCATGGTTGCGAACGTGCCTAAAAAAGAGTTTATGACATCACCATGCTGTGTTTGTTTATTAATTTCAAAGTTTGAACCAGTATAACGATTTTCTTTAAATTTTGTATGACTATTGTGCCGTTGGAGGCCACACCAGTGCCATGCTCATTATTTCACTACAGTCAATAACAACAAAATCGCGGACGCGTGAATTTATGAGACGAGAGTGACACTAGCACCAACATTTGAGGGTAAAGAAATAATGCATGGCAAGGAAACTTGATAAATTCTGCCCCTCTTTTAAGTTAATATTTTTGTCGGGTATAAAAGAACGTAATGGCCGCCGTGCGATTTTTTAGCTTTCCTTTTGACTGTGGCTACTAATAAAGAATGTCAACTGTGAAATATAATTTGAAATTTGGTTTGCAGGTAGGTTATAAACATACCGGTGTATTATAACTTGAAATATTTTCTGCAAGTCTGCAATAAAAATATGGTGACTGTGAGAAACTGTTAAGTTGTATATGAAAACGTTACTTGTATATAATGCTTAATAATTAGTAAGTCATGATGATGATGATAATAATAATAATAAATGTGCATAAGTACGAACGTATGTGTCAGATAGTCTTTGAATTAGTAGTTAAGAATTTGACCATACGTTGGTAGCATGAACGGAAGTTAGAAGTTTGTATGCTTAAGTCTGCAGTTCAGTCTCAGTCTTTGCCGAATGAAGTTAGGTAGCGTGCATATTCAAGTCGTGATTTCAAGTGTCCCCGAAGGCCTGTAACGTGTGATGGTAGATCAATAGAAGGGTTGCCTGCTGTGTCTAGAGATGGCAATTGTCAGATTTCTCTCCTGAATTTTCAGCGGGAGTTATATGAGTGTGGATATAATTCTTGGTTTGTATTTTTCGTAAAAGAGTCGACTTCATTACACGATTCCACGATTGTCGGATTACTGAAAGCTGCGGGTTGAGAAACGTGATCAGTGTATAGGAGGCCCGCCAAGCACGCGGCTCTTAGAGCGAAACAAAGAAATAGAAGTTCGCGGTGCTGTGATTGCAATGCACAGGCATTGCTTGCGGCTGCATGTGGTCGTTCTGTACAGCTGAGTTGAGACACTTCAAGGAATATCAAAGTATATCTCCACAGAAGACAGTATTTCTCATCAACCGCCAGTACCTTTACTTCTGCATTTAGCGAAGGTACTTATTTCAGTGAGCGCGCGCACGCGCGAACACACACACACACACACACATACACATACACACATTCACTCACACACTCATATACATATGTATATGTGGTGTATATATAGCGTCATTCCTTTATCTGACAACTGTCGGTTGTTACTTCCTGTCGGCTTGTTGACGATATTAACCTAATTCACTCTCGCATCTTCCCTCACGCGGCTCGAAGTGGAGGCGAGAACTGATAAACAATAGTTGTTAGGTAAAATAAGGACCTGTGTAATTTACACTTACCTTATGTCTTTCTTGGGTTTTGGAAACCAGAAAACTGTTAGAATAAAGGGTAACTGTATTACAAAAGCTGCTTCTTTAGGAAGGAAAAACAGGGAAATTTGCTAGTATGACTGTCACATGCATGAGTTTGAGTCTGTCTCTTTCCATGGAAAGTAACTGATACCTTGACGACAATAACTACCAAAAAGAATTCAATTGTTTGTTTATTTAATACCGAGTTATTTATTCAAACAGCAGGTACTGAAGAAATGGTCCTGGGAGACGGATTCTGTTGATTAGTGAGATCTGCGCTCTGGTATTTTAGGCAGCGTAGAATGGTAATTCCTTAAAGATGTTTCAGGACAACTCATATGTTCCTTCTTCAATCTTCCTGAACTGCTTGAATTTCCATTCTACGCTGCCTCAGATACCAGAAGAGCGCAGATCTAATTTGCATATTGGCGGAAGCTTGCAGTCACGCATGCTGTTGAATGTTGCCACGTATGTTTCTGAAGCATTTACGTGTTACTGCGTATGACGTATTTTGCGTGATGAGTGATTACGGAGGAATCCTGAAATGGTACGGAGGGCATTAGGCTGTTTCCCTGCAACAACCTTTTTGCTGAAACTGATAATACTTTACAGTTTTTATATATACCTACATATGCGTTTATTTTCGAAACAGGAAGTCACCGTTCGTGTAACTCGAATCCTGCCCACGTTGAACATCCTTCCAGACAAAGCCGTAACTTTTACAGATTTTAGAGACGAAATATTCGACGAATTTTGCCGGACCTGGATTGACATTTTTTCGCTGGCATCTGGTAAGGCGTCCGACGGCCAAACTGCCTGTTGTTTTAATTAAAACGCATATGCAAAATATTCCCATCTGTGTTGTTTGGTTCTGCGGTGAGGTTTTCAAGAATCTAACCGTTACATCAAACGAAGGCGTATAAATGAGAAACAGCTCTATTTATTTTGAGGATTTCTCTGTCTTTTTATTTGCATTCACCTCCTTTATAACAGGCACACTGTTATAAGGACATATTTTTTTCATATAGGGAATTTAATTTGTATCGTATTTGACTGAACTATATCTTCTACAAGAAATTCCAAGAATCCTGGTACGGATCATTGCGGTATTATTTGTTATAATACTGTGTAGATTCGTAGTAAACTAGCAGCGTTACGAGAGAAATTGTTTCTTCCATTTTCAAAATATAAGAGGTGTTATTCTCTGAAGCGATAAGCAGCAATTTTATCAGAAACGATGGGATAAGGTTGTATATTAATAAGCACAGAATGTCGTTGTTGCTCTTTATTTCTTGTGCTATTTGCAGTTTCAGTGTGGAGCAATTTTATTTGATTATAGACAGTTTTAATTGTATTTCCATAATTTGTTATATGGACTAGAAGAATTAAGCCAGTTTGACACGAGTTTCTTTCTCCATTCTGGAGATATTCTGGCTTTACTAGAAGCCGCACTTCTTTGAGGTCAGTAGCGACTGACTGTTGTAAAAATGCACCAGAGGAAATGTTAAAAAATATAGTAATATAAACAGACAACTGGATACAACAATAACAATTTATTAATAATTTCAATGCGGTGACGATGCGGCAGTGCATTATACCACAAACTGTAAACACAGTCTAGTGCTCCTGAAGATTGGCAAAATTATCGCCCGAAACATGGTGAGCGATTGAAATTATTAATAAGTTGTTTTTGTTATATCCAGTTGGTTGTTTATATTACTGTATCAGAGATGCACGGTCACACAAACATCAAAGTCAAAAAATACCCTGTAGCTAAACACTGTGATAGGAAGGTGTGTACGTAATGTGGAGGTTATTATGTGACTTGTTAGCTTCGTACTAGTCAGGGTTGAATAATGAGCTTCGAGGCCCGACCATCTTATCTTCTTGGGAAATAATCCGCGTTTAATTCTGAAGGAGATTTCCCACAGCAGACATCGACAAGGTGGAGAAGAAAATCCCCGTTGAGGACTGAACCCTGACCGTCTAGTCTGTACGTCGTCATTTTCTCGAGCCGAGATCTGACGTGTCGCGTGTGTCGACGTGATTGAAATAAATTTGTGATATTTAAATCTGTTACTTGTGAGAATACCAAACATTTAATGAATCGGTTTGTTGAATATCGTACTGAAGTCGTTTCGGTCAGTCAGGTGAGACGGCACAGAAAAATTAGCCGTGTTTGACGTAGCTTTGTTACCGCATGAGCCCTACTTGTCGACATTCTGGATCCTGTCTTCCAGGACAAAAAATCCTGTAGAAAATACAGTAATTGATACATGCTTTCTACTGTAGAAGTAATTGAAGATCGAGTAAAATTATTTAGATATTTGGCGACTATCTGTATGCCCATGTACGGCAGTATTGACGCTGTAAGTGGAGTGTCAGGACGGAACACAGGGCTTTAAATAAAACTGGTCTACTTTGAGAGACCACTACAGGTTGTGAAGTTCCTTACATGGAAGCGTAACAGTGAGATGTTGCATAGTGAGTAGCATTTTAATTGCAGTCATTTCTTTGGAATAAAGCCAAAACCACATGATAGATACATTGATCGTTTGGAAGTACATCCAATTATTTAGACAGATGGAATGTTGCTTAACAAAGAAGGAAAACCGAATTCACGCCAAATTCCGACGGTCTTTTCCGTTTGTTTCTACCGTTATTGACATTTGTTGATGTGGCGTTAAGGCTCAAGACTTCTATTCCGAAGTTTCTTTTTTCCAATGTAGAGGGAAAGGCACTTTTTACATTTTTTTGAGTGTTTCCCAGCGAATAGTTTGGCAGTAGTTTCGGTGACGCCAAAACCACTGTCCAAAATCTCGCTCATACGCCTGACTATGAAGGTTCCCCTAAACGGTGAAGATACATGATGTGAACTCGTACATTTTGACAGTTTCGTAGATGGGCCCGAGCTCTTCAGACGAAAACGTTTCCTCCTTCTTGAAGGCAGAAGTGAGTTAAGTGTTACTTATTTTGAGATGCGGGAGAAGAAGGTCTACAGGGGTAGGGAAGGTGAAAACCTGTATAGTCTTGACGTCTTCTACGAGGCAATGCGACGTGGAAACGGCGCATTCGAAATGAAAGTAGGAGTCTTATTTCCTCTTCCCCATCCCTGGATCTGATTGCCGACCTCTGCCATTCGTGACCTGTTTTCCCCATCTCTCCTAGATAATCAGAAATATCCCAGCTAAATTCCTTTGTCTTGAATGTGCATGCAGTATGTTTGTTTGTGTTTTGGTTGATTCTGATGATTCTACTGTGAGTTTTATTTGACATATTTACTTTAATATCCTTTGAAACTGGAAGAGTGCAGGCCTGTTTCAAAGTAGTGATAATGCCCTACTGGCTCCGGTACAAGACACATCACAAACACAGGGACCCAGCCCACTTCGGACTGTTATGTACTGCCAAAAGAACATATATTGCCACGGCAGTAGCAGCATCCACGGACAAACACAACATTAATAATATAGTATATACATCTTATTTAACGATAAGGAATGTTTTAACCATAGTAACCATAAGTTTTGAAATATGTACAATTGTATCTTTTACATATAATCAGGGTCAACGACGAAGCTGTTACAGACCAAGACATAAAATGACAGCTTCTTAGGAGCACTTGGTTTTTAAGAATTGGAACTTTTTGTCCTTGAAGGTGGTACACTTGTACCGAAACAGTATTTAACAGTTTAGAGCTTTATTCTACTCTGTGTCTTCAGGGTGGTAATTAGAATGGAAATATTACATGACAGAGTTACCTAATTATATAAAACAGCACGGTGAAAGAAAGTACGTTGTTACTTTAACTTTCGAATTCTTTTTAGATTATATCAATGTATCAGCCTTCGGACCTTTTGAATAGAGCACACGAATAATAATATACGGTATAAATGTGCTTATTTTTGGCACATTGTGGACAAAATATAATCGTTCAGACCCAACTACGACAAATCTGAGAAATTTTGGACTGTCTCTCTTATAAAACAGTGACTTATCTCTAATGGAAGATAATGCAGACAAACAATTTGCTGGTATCAGAGACTGCGAGTTAAAAACTGAAGGACTCGTGAAGAATTTCATTTGTAATATAATTTTATTTCCTTAGCATGAAACGAAGTTGTAAATTTAATTGCATGGTTTGTGTATGTCACGAGGCGGTGTGTTTATCTGCCGAAATATTTTTATCTTAAACGTGATTCGCTACATTTCTTGGAATAATCTCCTGTGCTTTATGCTCAGTACTTGTAATAAGCATGTGTTTAAATTTTATACATCCATGTTTAGTATGGATGGACTTGTCACATACCGGTTGGATTCAACGGACATGAAGTGTAAAAAAACGGGCCGAGTTTTCGTTTTCACGATTCCCTAGTTCTTTGTTTTTACTGCACTTAAATTAAAGCTTCCTTAAATTACTTAAAAGAAATGGTTGATTTTATGCTGCATATAGGCCATTCTTATTAAGACACGAGTACGTATTGCTTCACTTGTGGGACTCATATTTTGTTTCTCAAATGTAAAATTATTCATTATATACACTTCTTGTCCCGAATGTTCTGATATTATGAATATGAATTTGACGTAGCATTTTATTATTATTCCAAACAAATATCAATATGTAGTACAGAAAATATACGACAACACGTTCATAATCTTCAGTGAATATTTAGCACTCTGTACAGGCACACCGACGCATAGAAAACGCGTTTTGTAACATTACAAGGTGAAATTCGGCGCACAAGTGATAAATTGCTGTGTATTCAGGACAAACACTTTCGATCACTACATATCCAACGGGAAGAGAAGTGTGGACTTACCTTAGACACAAATTTTAATTTTGAAACATATTATCATAATGTTGTTTACATTAAATATGAAGTGTTCATACAAAGTTACGTAACACGCTACGTAAATTGGCGGTGAAGAACAGTGCTGTTAGGACACCTGAACAGAACTGAAACGCGCTGCCGCTGATGTTCGTCTGGCGGAAATTGTCACCTGGATCAAGACATGATCTTGCAGGTTGTTGATCTTTTCAAGTTAGTGTAAATAGTTCCAGCAATTCTGTATAGATCGCAGCACTACGCATCGAGGATTAAAACAGTCGTTTCGTGTAGTTAGTGTTTCAGGCAGTAGAGAGCGCGACAGGCATATTTCCTTCCCAGGAATGAGATCGTGCTTTTATGCGCGTGCTTGCGAGTACGCATTACAGGAGTGGGGAATTATTTTTATTCGGCAATTGTTTTGTACATACTAGAGAGAACATTTCAATATTTGAAATCCGTCCAGTAGCTGTCAGCCTTTATGTTGCTTGGACATTATCTTGACCGTATGTATGTATGTACACACACACACACACATATATATATATATATATATATATATATATATATATATATATATATATATGCTCATGAAAATTCATGAAAACGTTTATATTAA
>Ga0136643_10010544_pt1 | contig 13655 bp, 4 predicted proteins | sample TergutLab28metaG_FD_96883 | JGI IMG/M metagenome (GOLD analysis project Ga0136643, IMG submission 96883) | Labiotermes labralis P1 segment gut microbial communities from Petit-Saut dam, French Guiana - Lab288 P1 (version 3) (version 3) | ecosystem: Host-associated > Arthropoda: Insects >...
ATCGTACTATGGCCCTGTGGTCCACTCAGCCTCTAACAGAAATGAGTACCAGGAGTATTTCCTGGGGATAAAGGCGGCCGGTTCGTAAGGCTGACAACCTACCACCATCCTGTGCCGTTGTCACGAAATCTGGGAGTCTTAACTTCCTGGAACCCTCTGGGTCTGTCCAGGCCTGTAATGGGACTGCTTTTACTCAAATTTATTCTGGGATGACAAAGCTTGTCATGAGAGTATTATTATGACTCCTTCAATTCAAAATACTTTTAGTTTTGTATGTTTTAGGGCCTATTCGCAAAATTACGAAAAGCGACTATTAGATTCTTCACATCCGACAGTCCATTAGTCCGCATCGAACAACTCGGCTCCCACAAGACGGATTTTAATGATATTTGGTATTTGAGTATTTTTTTCGAAAAAGTGTTAAGAAAATTCAAGTTACATTAAATCGGGCATGAATAACGAGTACTGTAGATGGAAACCTCTAGACATTTTTAATCATATCTCGCTCAGTTTTTTTAAAATGAGAAATGTTACCTAAACTTTGTACAGGAAATCAAAACACATATTTTGTGTTCAATAACTCCTTTTAGAAAATGCTGCCGTTTGTGAGATAATGTGAAAAAATGTGTTAGATTGGGGCAGACCACAGATGACAATGTGCCCCACACGGATTGCATGCTAGAAACCTAAGGCAACAAAGACATATTCAGAATATGTAATACTTATAGCTTTTCAACCGCAAGAATTGTTGCACAAAAGCACCTCAATGTTACGTCATATGTACTTTGCCTCTCGTGTTTGTTTACAGATTCATTATTTCGTTTTACATCGCTTTTGACGATAGTCTTTTTACACCAAATTTATGGACAAATTCTTTATTTTAATACATTTATTTTACTTTTCTATATGTTTCGAGCACTATTATTCTCATCTTCAGGAGGACAATTGTATCAGTACACCATCTGGTATCGTCACTCTGTTTGGGTGACTGTTCAGATCACAGGCAACCTGTGTACTGAACAGTCACCCAAAGAGAGTGACGATACCAGATGCTGTACTAATACAATTTGTCCTCCTGAAGATGAGCATAATATTGCTCGAAACATGTAGAGGCGTATAACAAATGTATTAAAATAAAGAATTTGTGCATCAAGTTGGTTAAAAAAGACTATTATTTTATTAGGATGCACGGTCAACAAACATATAAAAAAAAATCGCTACTGACGTTTGATTAACTCACGAGAAACATCAAACTTTCTGTTCGCCAACAAATGACGCTGTTCGCGCCTTACAGATTTAAACTTACTTTGACATTTTCAAAGAATTTTAACCATAAACGTTTACTTAGTTTTAATACTGTTTTTTTTTTCAGTTTAAGTGGTTACTTGGGGTAGAATCATGGTCATTGGATATGGTTCAGTGACAGGGTTTGGCAACACGATATTGAACTGAGTGAAATTTCAATTTTTCACGGGAATGACTACGAATATTACTGTCTTCCGGTACACAGTGTCTTGTTACCTTGGAGAAACGTACCTTAATCATCGGTACAGATGAATGAAGCTTGGGCAAAGAGGCAGTTAGGATATATGTACAGTTTAGTACTGGGCATTCCTCACGCCAGACCGGTGGGAGTTGTTGTGGAGGCAGGGGAACTGTAAAAGAAATTGGGACTCTTAAAAAGACCATTTCCAAGTAAGCGGCTGTTCTAAGTGTCTCAATTTTTTCTCTGCACTCTTACCTCTCACTACGTCCCTTTGTTCCGTCCGGTCAGCCTCTATATCCAAAATCTTTTATTCGTAGACTTTATTCAGTTTTCCTTTAAAACCGTAAAAGTTCATGCCTGAAGAAGACTAAGACTTCGATAACAGAGCTGTCCTCTTAGCATAAAGGGCTCCACGTGATGATGAAGACGTCCGTGAGGCCTAGAAATGACTTCCACACTCGGTAGTTTTGACCGACTGTTTGAAATTTACGGTGACCAGGCTTGAAAATATTTGTATCATCTGTCCTGGTGATGGAATTAGCATGTCCCTTCGAAAAGTCGGCATATTTGCTCAGGACTAAGCCTCTTCAGAAGCCAGAAGATAACATTCTTCAAGACAAGAAACCTCCTAAAAGTTTCGTCACTTTCCCATTGACTAACAATTTTGAATGATATTTTACACTGCCGATTTTGTAATTTAATTGGTCATTCTGAAGTAAGTGCAAATGAATATCCTCTTTATAATCAATTTTTATTTTTTACTTTTCGTGTTCTAGTTGTACTGGAATTTTAAGCAAATCGCGGAAGAAGACGTAGTTAAAAATATAACTCTGAACTTCGCACAAACATCCCAAGTTTATTGTTTGCCTTTATAGTTTAACCTTTAGATTATTGTAGATGCACTTGTGAAGACGTGACGAAGTTAGAATATTATGGGATTATATGTTAATAGGGATTACAGCAGCAGGATTCAGGCAGCAACTGCTGGGTACTTTCGCAACACTTGCTAGATGAAACTGATACCATAGAATATATCAGTGCTAAGTGCTTGAATTATTCCCAAATACCGGGCGTCATTAAAAATGTAGAAGAATAACTACATTCCGTTACTACACCCCGATCCAAAAGATATAATTACAAGCGAATCATAAATTAGATATTTTTTTAAAATATTTTTTTATATGACTAAGTAACACAGTTATAACTCGTTGTCTAAAGCTACTTGCAAGGTTAATATTTGATATAAACCTGCTGCGACGTGCAAAACTTAACCAATACGATCAATATTTTGGAAAAAAAACAGCTTCAGCTTAAGATACTGGTATTTTAATTCCTCAAACTAATTACGAATCATATATTTTGAGAGCGTCGAAAATTAGTTTTGAATGGATAATAACAAATTTACTTTCTTTTACGGAGGATACAGCGTCGAAAATGGACGCTTTTACGCCGGCGGAAGTTTTCTGAATTTTAACACTCCTTGCACGTAAATGTTGAATTAGTACTTTAGAAGAAGTCACGACACGTTAGCGCACGTAAGTGATCTTGAACTGTCTGAGGAAATTATTCCACATTTATCAACATTCCACAATCAGAATCACGTAACCTATCTTAGTGCCTTAGTAAATTAATAGACATATTCTTATGGTAACAATTAAATAACGCATGATTTTAACATTTGGGGTTTCATAGCGGTCTTAAGTCTTCTGAAATGTTAAACTGTGTGCTTAGCTAAAATATTCCTGTCGTTGGAAAGCACTATAATTGTTCGAATTGTCAGGAAATATTTACCCCTCGACACAGCCTGATGCCCAAGAGACTTGAAAGATCAATCTATGAGAGTTTGAGGGTTCTAAGGCTAATATTTGATATAAACCATCGATGTGAAAGTAAGATATGGTCGGTTGTTATTTTACAGGATATCATGACGTATTTTATATATATTTTTTTGTTTTATTGTTTTTAGGTCTTTATCGTTTCTTCCTTCAATTTTGTTAACAAAATAAATTACAAAGCAGAAGGAATAAACCATAAGAAGTAACGAATTATTATACAAATTATAAAGAAATCAATTTCCATCTTGCTCAGCCTCAGGTAAGAGTCTCTAGAAGGACAGTAAGCAACTGGACATATCAATGAATTTGATATAACTCTTCCTTAATTATACAAAGGAGGGTCCTTTTTTTAATATGTGCTTAGTGGATCTGAAAAGGTTGAAATAATTACCGTTTCGTTCTTCTCAGCTCTTACAAACACATTCCATGACACTACCCTAAATTCTGCCAAACCTACTTTGTTGGAAGTTATTTCAAATTCTTTATATCTTAAAAGGAGTTTGGGACTAAGTTTCTATGAAACCAAGGCATCTATTAGATCCATTTTGCAACCCCGCTATAATGTAGCTAATGCCTAGCTTCTTCGGAGTTGTTACGCACCTTCGGTAAGTAGTTGTCTACCAAAGTCTCTCGACAGCCTATCGGTCTCCCCCTCAATGGTTCGGCGTACCAAATAAATGTTTGGCTGCTAGGAAATGTTGGCTCTTGAAGATGAATGCGATTAGCTGTCCGTAGCTCAGTAAACAAGTATTAAAAATCAGTGCCTGACGACGCATAAGAACGAAGGCTTCAGGAAAACCCCTTTTTGGAACAGGAAAAGTCCCGACTATGTTAATAAATGACAGCCAGGTTTTATTATCCAAAGCCATATATATGATATCCACAACACTGTCAAGTTATTAGCTCCATTAATTTCATTCATGCTTGGGGTTTCAGTATGGTGTCTGACGTCTTCATTCTTGGCGGAATTTTCTCGGGAAAGATAAGTAATTTTTCCACATCCATTACAGTTCTTACCCGAATACATTTATAATACAATATCTATCGCGAAATGTCTGATTTGAAGTTTCCTTCCTGTCTGTTATTATTCCTGCTAATTATTTTTAAATGTTCTCTGAGTGTCTATTTTTCAAGTGACGAATTTATCTTATCCCACATGACACAATAAATTCTGATTTACGAAAACCGACTTGATTTGGCGTGACAAGAACTAGCTTCATACAGACATTTCGTCTTCGACTAAGTGGACGATATAAGACGGACATGGAATTTATAAACATAATTTCTTACTTTTCAAAGTAAAATTAATGCTGGGTTACACATACAAAAAGAATTCTTCTGAAAGTAGATCAAGAGGACGAATGGAAGGAAAGAGAGGCTACATTCAGCAGCAACGTACTTCTGTGAGAACACAACAGCAATAATTATTAATTTACTGAATTATGTTCTGCGACATATAGGGATTTTGTAACTCTAAGTTACACCAAATGCTGTAGAGTTCCTAATTTCTTTCCGTAACATTTCTGTGGCTTTGTTTTAGCCGGCCTTAACTTAAAACTCGGAATATGGGGCAAGGTTGCCGGAAATCCATTCTTTGACTAAATTCCGTTCTACAGCTTCTTCGCCACAAAGACTGTTCTATGACACAAATACAGTATATAATAACAGATATCAAGTCTTCGGACGCAGTTAATGCACTCTCCGTATATCACGACTATAATACATTATTTGCGGGCCCGGTAGCTCCGTCGGTATAGCGACTGACTACGGGCTGGACGTTCCGGGATCGAATCCCAGTGGGGAAGAGATTTTCCGCCCGTCAAGGCCGCCCCAGGGGCCCACCCAGCCTCCTGTACAATGGGTATCGGTTCTTTCCCGTGGGTAGAGGTGGTCGGAGCGTGAGGCTGACCCCCACCCCCATTTAGAGTGCCGAGGTCTTAGAAAGAGTAGAGCTATATCTCTACTCACCCCAAGGATCTTCGTGGCCTATAAAAAGGGTGAAACCTCACCCAATTCTTAATTTTCTTAACGCACAGAAAAATTTTGTTTGAATATTCTCGAATTCTAAACGACGGGTAAGATGGCGTCGATAGAAAACCCCTCGCTGTCAGTCTTCGATAACAGTAAATCAAGAACCCTGCACTATTTACCTTATTTGAACATTTTATCTCTTCATTTAATTGAAGGAATAACTTAATTTAAATTTCTTGTGGATGGGAGGACAAAAAAAAAATTTATAGCAGACATCGCCAAGAATTGAATCGCTGATTTTCGAATGATACCCGGTCATTTCTTTTTTTACTCATGCAAGTAGACTGATTTAATTTAAATCGATTGCCTTGAATACATTATATACTGCCTTGGGTTGGAATTAACTAATTGACATTACTCAGCACATTCTTCTGCCCTCCTAATTAAAGTGTATAGAGATTTATACCTATTTTTATCCAAAAAAATATTCCTGAAGGACTACTCGTTTGAAAGATTACGTCATTGCAAGACCACCTACCCAGTAAAATGTGTAAAAAAGCTATATTTCCCGGAGGGTATTTTTTTTCTTCCGAACTTGCAATTCCATGTGTCAGGTGGTCTAAAGTATCGCGTGTCTTAGCTCGTATGAACCCACAGACAGTACAGACAACATCGATTTTTTTTAATCGTTTGGTGGTATAAGAAGCAGTGTGAGTTAAAGTAATGTTAAAAAGGGTAAGGTGAGTTGAATGGCTCAAGACACAGACAGGCGCAGGAGTAGAACAGCCCGACCAACCAGCAAGTACGCGCTCACTCATCAGTAGTCGGCGGGCAGGCGGACCGGTCGCATCGTGCTCGTAGTGGCTTCGTCTCTCTCTGTTAAACAAGTGTAGCCCAAGGTTACAACTGCTTCCAGTGAAATATGTGCGGTTTGAATAGTGACAGTCCGATTCCGGTGAGTGCTAGGGAACAAAACGTTGTGAGTCCAAATAGGTACAAAAAGTACGGACAAGAAAATAATCCGTAGTGAAATGTTATAACAGTGAACATATTCAAAACTTTTAAAGAGTGGTAAGACCTTGTCGAACATACTGGTTGGTAAATGCAAACAAGATACAAAAGTTTGTGGGCATTGTTGTGTTTCATTTTTCTACGGATGCTGATATTGTTGATAGAAAGGATTCCTGTTTGTCCACACAACAGTGAAGTCTGTTTTAATTATGGGGTGAAGAGACTTTAGTGTTGAATCAAACGCTAGTACAAAGTAGTCAAATTTGTCTTGACTGCCGCCCTTCGTGGATCATGTTGCCTACGTATGACATCAAAAGTGGAAAGTGTGAATCTGTAAATCGAGTAAATCAGATGAGATTTCAACTGAGTTTGCTACATCGTAGGTTCAGGCAGTTACGTGTTGGTGTGAAGCGTCCTTTGCTACGAACTGGTTCGGTGAAATGCGGTTGTGAAGGCTGGATTAATATAGTAAGCAGAGAGAGTCTAACTGGGCAAGAGCGATGGATATCCGGTGCAGATTTTAAAAATCGAAAGTAACTTGAGACAGTTGTAGACTCTTCGTCGATATTTTATTTGAATAGGGTTATATTTTTCTGAAATATATATATCAGAAGTAGTTGAGTTACAGGAGATTTAGAAACTCATATCTTAACACTTTCATATACTTCCAAATAAATAATTAATCAGCAAAATATCCGTCTACCACTTGTTTAAAATTCGTTGTTGAAAATAAGTGAATTATTTACGTCCGTCATTTTTAATATAAAAAAATTTATTGAAATCTGTTGTGCTGGATATTTAGTTGTATAGACACTATTTGTGGTTTTTTTAATGTTCCCTACTTTTGCCAAATTTGATATTTAAGGGAGTGTTTCTGTGTCCGTATTAAAGTAAAATTTTATCGGAACTTAGAACACATTCACCATAATAAATAAGAGACAAGAAATTTATATAAACGCCATTTATAGCGGTGTATCTGGTGTTATATGAAGACACATTTTGCTGTGTTTCCGTGGAGTGAAAAGCATCTGGCCTAAAATACTTCGACATTTTTACCTTCGATGCTTTAATGTGTAATTCCACGCTGACATTATTTGAACTGGATAAGAAGTAAGTTTGATAGACGCAGAAGAAGATTCCCTCTGTTGCAAGTGTAATTGTACCATCATTATCGTAACTACAGAATGCTTTCCTGTCTGTAAAGTAATACTCAAATCTTAAGAAAAAGAAAACGCCCCCATCTGACCATCAATTCATCTAGAAGCGAAGCAACTTCAAGTGTACTAGTAACGAGTGTTATTACAAATTTTATCGCAAGTGTTACAAATACTCAAATATTCATGTTACGCCATTTGTGAAATTTTATTTCATATTTAAGTGTAAAATTTTTAACAAGTTAACCACCAAATTCCCAGTGTATGTAGTGCTCAACCATTTTTCAATTTTGAACAAAATCTTCCACGGTATTTGCCAGTTTTTTCCCCAAATGTCCTAATCGGTATATAGTTACAGTTTTCTTCGTGTGTCATTTATATTGTACGTCAGATAATTGAGTAAGTGGATAAAATTATCTGGTTGTATGGAGTGTGTGACATGGATTACCAACATTGTGATGGGGATCTTCAGTTGACGCATTCCTCGAAGGTTTAGGTATCATCAACATCGAAATGGCGACTATTGTCACTCTAGTTACTTTATTGGTGACGGCGTACCTTCTGCAAGGCGTTGCAACGACTGCTCAGGCGACTACCGAAGAACTCCTTACCGAACTCGACAAACCAAGTGAGTACCTTTTTCCATATAAACTTCAGATAAAGTTTCTTATTTACTTTGCAAAAACCCTGTCTCCGAATATCACGTCAATGATAGTGTCTTCGGGACGTCGATGTATTTGAGACGGAAGCTAATTACTTGCAAAAAGCGCCAAGTTCATACCAAAAGTAACAAGTAAATCGCTCACGTTACAGTTAGAATCAAACACTGAAAAATTCGGAGTGTGTGTGTGTGTGTGTGCGCGCGTATTCGTGGCTTCTTCATGAACAGTTGCTACTTCATCTCTTGCAGATTTTCTTACTTTCCTCTGAATATATTGTAGATTCACAAGGCATATCAGCTTGATTAATACATGTAATAGCCTGTGGTATTTATAGCTATTACAGTGGATTTTTAACATCTGCTTCTCTTATTTGTAATTATAAAAGGAAAAGACCGCATAAAAGTGAAATATTCGACTTATCTCTTTTCTCCAATCTCAAAATAAATTATCAATTTTTTTTTTGCTACCCGACTTGTTTGCCGGAAAAACTTAATTTTGCTGCCGTAAGAAGTGCTGTTTAATTTCGCATAAAAAAGCAGGTTTATAGATTACAATTCTAAAATGAGCCATCTCTGTTGTGTGTATATAAACAATAGGTGTAGGTATCAGTCAATAACACAACAATATATTAAAATATGTTTAATAAAGGATGATAGTAACTACATGTTTCGGCCTATTGTGGCCATCATCAGGTTTTCATCCGAAAGTATGGTGGTAGTGCCTTATAGGGCTGGTATGGGTATGTCACGATGGTGAGATCTCAGCATCACATCTTTTTATATATTGTTCTGTTATTGACTGATACCTACACCTATTGTTTATAGATTACAACACTAAGGGAAAGAAGTGCAAGCAATAAACTTGTAACGAAGTTATACCACGCACACGGAGTTGTAACTAGCTGGAATACGGCGGAGAATAATATTAAAATATTCATTTATGGCTCACTGAAACATTGTCAATGCATATTTATTGATACTGATTAAGAGATTTTTAGAAATTTCGCTGATCTGTAGGTATTTTATACTTTCACAGCGTACTGGCTTGAGTAGTTTACCTTCCGCCATAGATAGAGTTTAAATGCCGATTTAAATGAAATATTTTACAATATTTGTATTTGCAGAGCGGAAAGTCAACTTGAGCGTTCCTCATGATAACTTTATAACGTTTGTCTGCAGACTTCATGAAAATGTCGCTCCGATTCTGGAGCAGATTTTGTACTTCTTAATGGTGTCGTTCTCTGTGAAATCTTTACATTCTACCAATGCGCAGTTTCTCTAATCATAGAGTAAAATTCCTTTGAAAACGTGACAGGATTTTCTAGTTCAATTTTATTCGTAAAACGTAAAGAAGAAAAAGAAGACAAAATGTATTACTTTGGAGACTTAGTGTAGGCAAGCGGGAGGTTAAGCTTAAGATTGATTTGACCTTGAGATGACCGTGCATCGTGATAAATTATTATAATAAAACCAACTAGATGCACTAATTTCTCAATTTATTGTTGGAATAAAATTCTACCCCACCATCAGCAGAACCAGACCAGTTCCTTCCTGATCCTGGTCGCAAGCTGTCAGCAAACCCGTATGACATACACCATTGCTGTGTGTACAGTGAAAAACTCCTGATGATGGACAGAGAAACTGACCGAAACAATTTGAATTTTATTCCAAAAATAAATTTGAGAAATTAGTGTATCTAGTTGGTTTTATTATAGGAAGGTAAGATGGATCTTCAGGAAATTAATGATTAACTTGTGAGATGACATCACCTGCTTCAGGAAATGATCCAGGGCAGGAATTTGTTGTATTGGTAACGAACTTTTGGGTTCTATAAATGTACGCGAATGTGCTGCCCGACTACTTTACTTCACGATTTAAATCCTGCTGGTTTCCCGTACCAACGAGTTTAACACTTAAGAATTATGCATTCTTCCCACACTGTATTTATTTTTTTGTATTTATCTGATAACAAACAGCGACTTCTGCCCCATATAATATAAACTGATCGGTTTTTATAACCGACATGAAAAGTGTTTACAGCGCGGTACGGACTGGGTCTTTAAATAAAGTGGTCTGCGCTTCGTCTTTAAAGGGTTAACGTTTTATATATAAGCCTGTATTTTCTGCATAATATTTTTGCCACTATTTTAAGTTTGTCAACTGTATCCCACAATGTCTTGGACATGCTGTTAGTGTGTGGGATAATTACATTTATTGAAGCGTTGTGAAACTTTACCGTACAACACATGAATACAGTAAAGTCTAAAGACATGCCTCCAATGGCGCCCTGGACCAGTGTTTTGTTAGTTTCCTGACGTCTGTTTCTCTGCCATGTGATATAAATCGTGTCCTATCTTGTATTGTGACTTATTTCAGAATAACCGCAATTTACACGTAAATTTACATTCTAAATCGTTTAGACACGTATTTTTTAAAAAGAATTATTACACAGAAATTATATACAGCAAGTACACGAACAAGTAATAATATCGTGCCCTTATCCAATTTGAGTGAATATTTAAAGTATGACATAGGGATATGGGAGTGAGTATACATATAAATGCAAATATCGGCAGTGAAAAAATATGACAGAAAAAAAAGCACTGCGAATTCTACACGTATAGAATTCTTGAAAATGCCTAAATTCTGATTACAACGTGCTTGTAGAAATTACTGGCATTCCCCACTTTCGTAATAAGAAATTCATCTGTTCCTATTCTCTTTTCATTCGGCAACAGTTTTCTGGTATTTTCAAGAATTTGAATAAATTTTATCCGTTCTTGGTTGACTGAAAAATTTTATTTAGACTGTGATAGAAGGCTGCTTTACGATTCTGTATTTGGGATTATACTTTCATATATTCTCAGTATGTGATTTTATTTGCTTTTTTTTTTTTTACTAAGAAGCTTTGTTACAAGGAAATGGTCTATATCAATCTTTCAAAGCCTAGCGATTACTTTACGTACTACCAGGTTTAATTTAAAAAAATTCTTCATGGCGATTACATTGCATTTATGTGTTTTGTACTGATCTCAGAACAGACAGCGACCTTTGCTTTATAAAATATTAACCGACTGATTTTTATAACCGTGTTGGAGAGTGTTTACAGCGCGGTACGCACTTAGTCCTTATATAAAGGAGACACGTTTAGACTTTGAAGGTTTAAATTAATATTTAGACCTACATTTCAGGTTCACATGTTGTTATTCTCTAACTCACATTTTTCTCCGCACTCAGTATACAATTAAACTTCTTCTTCAGAAGCTAGTAGAAATTCGCGTGGTCATTTAACTACTATCCTTCTGTGGAATCTGGAGGTTCAACACTTTTTTTCATAAGAATTCTCTTTTAATTTTTACTCTGTGAATAAAGGATTTATTTGTATGTATATGCCGTGCATATTGATTAATTAATGTTTATTATTATACCAACTTATGCACAAAGTAAATTCTTTTAGTATTAGGATTATTATTAATATTACACAACTTATTTGTGCATATTTTGGTATAATAACGAACATTAAAGTGTTTATTTATCGACATCCGAAGTAAATTTTGTTACATGGCCTTAAACTGTTACTAGTGAGATGTGTCCTAGGGTTATGCGAGTGTTATATGTCGTAAGGTATCATAAACAAGAAACACGAACTCCACTTAAGCAGTATCAAGTGTGTTGTTCACAGAAGACATTAGTATAGGGCTACTGACAAGATGAACAAAAATAGTGGTGTCGAAGTAACTACGTGTTTATTACCACAGTTTAATTCGTTCATGGGAGCTTTATCTAACAAAAACGAAGTCAATTTTGTCTGGTACAGCACATTTTAACTGTACAGTACCTTCATTTGTATTGCAATCTGTCTTGTCACTATCTCGTACGAAAGCTCGCAAACAATTGTCTCCCGGAATCGAGATTGGGGCAGCTTCATGATCATTTCCCTTGTCAAATCATTAAGCAAGATGTTCTCCCGTTGATGTTATGGCCGAGGGCTTTGGAGGATATTTTTGTTAGCAGGGTTTCAGAGCAACAATACGATCACAACCCTCAGCTACGAGTAGGCTGAATCCCTCCGCCTGACAAATACTGCCATAAAATTAACAGAAACAACAACAAAACAACCTTGGTGTCCGCACTGTCCCGAAATGTTCCAATACACGGGTGCTGATAAGTCCTTGGCCCGACCAGGAAGGAAACAATCTAATGTTTCTGTCAGAATGGCGTGATTTTCCTTCGGCGCCCTGGCTTGCAAGGGGGTGGGGAACTTGATGACAGCTCGCGTCTCGATGTTGTTGAAATCGCGCGCGTTCCTGACGTGCTTCCGAGCTTCTTCCCTGGTCGGGGTAAGGACTTATCAGCACCCCGGAATAATATAACAGACTGGTATTCTTTTCCCTCCAAGTCCCAAATTTTTTATTTATTCTCCAAATGTATATTTGCCTGTACACCAGCCAAGAATATCTCTGATCTGTTCTCGAACCAAGGATCATCGGTAAAAATATATACTCACATGTTCAAATTAATTTTTAATAGATTTTCCAAAGTATTTGGATGAAGGGACTGAAGAATAATTAACTCCGTAATTGAAGGGCACAGTAAGTCACTACCACGCTGACAAATCTTAACAGTGTTATGAGCGCCTTTCTAATGAATGCCATTATTGACTTTATCACACATATTAATATTATTGTTTATTGATTGATTTGTACTAATTAAACTAACTACCCATATGTATTGCCGTTTCTTTTGTCTGAGTTTTGCAAGCGATATCCGTACACTTGGAGCTAAGAGGAAACTGTGGTGAGGATGTTTGTTAAGTTAGCATGAATGCAGTAGAGTTTGGTAAATCACAGGGGAGTTTTGCAAGTTCTCTCACCGCAGTCCGATGCATCATACTCGTATATCCTGTGTAAATTCTTGTGATTCCCAACACGACCCTGTAAACAACTCCATATAAGGATGAACAAGACCTTTGCCCAGGATGCGATGAGAGTAAAGAAGCGCCAATCGGTTACCCCGTATTAAAGTTGCTTTCGTAAATATAGGTGTCATCCACCGATGGATAATCATTTTCCAAAAAGGGGGACGGTCTGTGTTCTACGGCACTGGGGCAGATCGCGTCCCCAGTCTGACGCAAGTTCGTGTTAGGCGTGTGTCAGGCAGGTTGCGGAGTTCAAGGGTAAACAGCTACGTACACTTACCGCGCATTGACATGTAGAACAGTCAAATGCGGTAACATCCTAAGTGAGTTAGATTTAGACGGAGCATAAATTAATAGTGACGCCTTCAGACAGGGCTCCTTATCTTGCGGCGGAATATTTGAATGGCGTCAAATACTTTTCCGATAGCTATGAATTAGTCGAAAACGAACTCGGCCCCGTGTTACCATAATAATAATAATAATAATAATATAATCGATATTTGAAGAATGTTGTATTCGGGGACTTACCTTATTGTAGTCTGGTGCATTTCTATTAACCTACACAATATTACAACCGCGGAAACAGTTTTCCTTATCGCCACCACGGAACCCCGCAATC
>Ga0136643_10010545_pt1 | contig 13655 bp, 8 predicted proteins | sample TergutLab28metaG_FD_96883 | JGI IMG/M metagenome (GOLD analysis project Ga0136643, IMG submission 96883) | Labiotermes labralis P1 segment gut microbial communities from Petit-Saut dam, French Guiana - Lab288 P1 (version 3) (version 3) | ecosystem: Host-associated > Arthropoda: Insects >...
ATGAAATTTTTTTTTTTTTTTTTTTTTCAAAAGGTTTTTGAATAGTTTTTTTTTTAAAGGGGGCCAAAATTCTTTTTCCCGTGCCGGGCCTTGCAGTGAAAGCCCGCTTGCTGTCCCCCCCCCCCCCCAAACATGCATGCACGCGCGTGCGCACACATCCTCACACACACGCACACCAGTCTGTATGCTACACCAGTCTGTATGCAAGTCACCAAAAATTTTCTTGCAGATGCTTCCAGTGTATCACCAACTTTGTCCACTTTTCTCTCAGCACATCTTTGTATTGTGCTATGTTGAACTGGCACAGCCAGTAATTTTTGTCTGGATTTATGATGCCAGTTATAACACAAATGTATTCAGTTCAGAAATTTGTATAATGACTGCAGGTGAGTTACAAGGACCTCACAACCTTGCAGAGTTGTAAAACATGATGTGTATGTACGTGTAGGTTGTTCTGTACCTTGTGAGTCACAAGCAAAAATCAATCACTTTCAAGGGGCAATAACTACAATAACCAAACCCTCATATCCCCAACATCGACAAGAACATGAATACTTCAATCACCATCCGTTAGTCTAATATACACAGGAAACTATTAATATTAAAATGAGTGTGTGTACCATACGCCAATAAACCCATGTGCCAACCAGTTTTACAATTTAGCACACCTGTGTACAAATACACAGACGTGTAGACTATAGTTCAAGCCACGTATGTGTATATATATCGCCTTGAACATGATGCTTATGTGACTAAAAGTTTTAAGGGAGAAAAAACCTTCTACTGGGAAACAAAAGTGACCATACGACCAATATAACTTCAACAGCACATCATAGTACCTTCCTATCTGATTAATAATACTCATAACTTGTTTTTAGATATACTACATCCCATTTTAAGCTTTACAAAAAAAAATATATATATATATATTCTTAATTGCTTTTGCGAACACCTTGTAAGTAATATGGGATCCCATTGTACAAAGTACACAATGATTGTATCTTCTACATATGTATGTTGGTCTGAAGAAGGTCATAGACAGAAACATGTTGCCTTATTAAGATACCAAAAATCATATACTATTGTTGTGTTCTTGATTGAATAAACTAATTTTTTTTTTTGTGTGAAATATACTGGCCTGCAATCCATTTAACTTTAGGCTTACCCTTCCTGTTAGCTTGGTATATTCATACATTCTAGTTCAATCCAGAGAGATACCCAGTGCCAATGTAGATAGCATGTGTACTCCTGCATAACCAAAGTTTGTGAAAGCAGATATTCCTATACCCAATGAAATAGAAGGACTGTTGAAATATTATGGTGGGCAGCTTGATACAGCCTGAGAAGAATGTATATGTATATGATCTTGTCAGCATTATGCTTCCTTTGGAATAACACAAGGCAGTCTCTTCATTATGAACAGTCCCCTTCCCTTCTGCAGGTCATCATCATCATCATCCACTTATGGCTGACCATCTTTGAAACACTTTAACCAGTTGTACACTTCAGATGACCTATGGGCTTGGCACTGCATGTTTCCTGACTCTTGCCGTATGTCCAGTCTTACACAAAGAAAATCTGTCCATGTTAACTCCACATGAAGACTCAAACATGTAATGTATAATTGTCAGGCTAGTGAAGAAATGTACACTACCTTTATTCTTTGTCAAAATTAAACATTCAAAGAAAAAAATGTGCAGTATATCTGAAAAAACAGCTAGTGTTGACTTCAGTTTACATAGAGCACCTTTTGTCAAAGCAGGCCAGAATTATTATAATTGATGACCCAAAAAGAGTAATAACATACTTTGATGTGTTAAGAAATATACTGCATTCATGATGTCTAACATACAAGACCAGCTTTTACGTTTAAATCATATCTTCTTGAGCTCTGTAGAGTACACAGCACTTTATCTTACCTTATTCATCCTAAAGCTAACAGCAGTGTTTGCTGAAGTGTTGTAACAAATTCAACAAACAGTGAGGCTCAAACCCAAAAGCACAACTTCATTAGGCATTGGACATAAAATCTTAATGAGAAGTATATGTTCATACTGTTGGAAGATAAAAAATGATGTCATGGCTGGGAGAAAGATTCTAGTCAGCCATCTCTAATTTACTACCAGTTAAAGGCAATCGCATTCTGCAAATCTTTAAAAGAAAGATAAAGTCACACTTTTTGAGCCCAATTGCAATTGTGTCACTTCCAAAATTAAGATATGTCGTAAATGCATGTGTAATGAGCATGAATCATATGCGATGACTTAATATATTAACATATTTTAGAGTGAAACCTTCCAACATCAAAACTTATGAACAGGAACATTAATTGTAAACATCTACACTTAAATTAACAATACTGACATTTAATAAGGATTTTATTTAGAGAGTTCATGACAAAAACTTACTGGAACAGCTGGACACTACCAAGATGTGATGTAGCAGTTGACATAACGTCCAAACTTCATATTTCACAACTGGCAGCACATAGTTTTTCCCATTTGCAAGTTCATAATGGTACTGGGCATCTGGAACAAATTAAAAGTGTTTTCATTCACTGTTAAATCTACATAAAGTTGTATATCCAAAAATGAAACTGAGCTTGTGTTCACCCCTGCTTTAGATTGGCATTCCTGGATTAAATGAGTAATGAATCAAGACACTGTCCCTGAGAATCATCTGTATATATAATACTTACTCATGTAAGAACTGAGCTAGAAATCCATGCAGGATTGCATAGATATTGTGGTATATGGCACAACCAGTGCTACAGAGACTTATTTTTTCTTGCATTCTCCGGTTGATTCTCAATTTCCCTTTGTTACAAAACTGAAATTCTTTGAACTACTTCATGTAGTAAACATTAGTTCCTTTCATTGTACAGCAAAATTCTCTTAATCTGATTCACATAGGACCAGACAGGTGCCAAAAAATTGAAAATTCTGGATTATCAGATGGTCTCTATACTGACCTAAGTTTTGCATGCAATTCTTTGTTACTGCGCCCATATTTGGGCTGTACAACTAATCTGAGTGTCCCATTGGGATATCTGCTTCATCTGCTGTTTGAAGGACATCAGGGTGGTCCTGTGTTTTTTGGAGTCTTTATAGCTGAAGACATTGATGGAATAGGACACAAGGGGCTAGGAGATACCACACTGGTTGAGGTACAGTCACTCTTGGAGGCCTTTTGAACATGTCCCTGAGATAGGCCTGATTCTGTTAAAAAGCAAAATTTCCAATCTTTGGACTAATCTCCTCAAACTGCTAGATTATCAGGATTCCAGTTTATAAGACATTGTATTAAAGGAATTTTGTTTTACATTTATTTGATAATTTATGTAATTAATTTGATTTTATAATTTCCATTACTATATGTATTTATATCTTATTATGATACACGCTGAAACTGTCTATAGAAAAATGTACTTGCAGTTTTGATGTTTGCTTAATTTGTTATTTTTGAACACCAAGTGTCATGTATACTTGTGTGTGGGAAAAATACTGATTATACACAAAAATGTAACGTCTCTGTTTCATCTTTCCTTCTGTTTGTTTCCTGTTTTCTACTGCAGACCCAGCAGAGAACACTTAAATGTACTGTTACATTTACTCAAAAGCCTTTCTGGGACACACAGTAACTAGACTTTCAAGGATATGCCAAATTCTGCCACACTATTCCTGGACACAGTGTAAATTTTCATTCTGAGTATTATTTTCTTTATATGATTATATTTTAATTTTTCCTCTTCTTTAAATTGTAATCTATTGTTTACTTTTGCAAATTACATTAAAGTGTGGGATTTGAGGTTTTCACAGTGGTGTTAGTGAAGATTCAGTCTTCTGGGATATGACACAATATCTATTGGTAGATATAAAAGATTCTGCAGGGCTTCTTGTCTTCATATTCATGGTAGACAAAGAAGAGGAACACAAACAATTTAATTCATTATTTGTGTCATAGTCCCTGCTTATTTCACTGCATATACTGGGATTTCTTAAACATACTGACTGCTGCAGAATGGGTCCCATTATTGTTCACTGTGTGTCGGTGTTGTCCACTTTATGGCGCACAGACCTACATTGAACAGTGATGTACAGATATTCATATTATGTAGTCTCTACGTAATACTGTCTTGTGGAGAAGAGAGGATCACTGTGACTTGCATTTTTGCTTCCTTCAACATCCCAGTAAAACAGATCAATGTTTGGAATTGTAAGTTCATCTGCACCATCATCCTTTACATGCCATGACAAATCTATTCCTTTAAATTCTGCGGACAGAAAGTACAATTTTTGCAGTTTCTTGATCCAATTCATCTCCAAGCACCTTCACACAGCATACAGGTACAGTGATTTGGTAAGTGTGCAGTTGCATCTTGTAAGCTATTTCCACTACCGCATTGCACACAACACACATGGCACAATCTTTATCTCAATGCCTAGAAAATCCATCAGTCAAATAACAGTCCACGTAATGACAACAACACACCCCAGAAAACTTATTTTTGGGTTGTGCTCTATTGCATTTTTTTACATTTTTAAATTTTGCATTTTATTCGTATAAATCTGTGTCCTTTGAGTTGCACAACTTATTATACACATTGATGCTTTCTTAACCGCTCATGGCAAGAGTGCCCATCGTCAGGCCTTATTTCCTGATAGTGGTACTAGCAGATATGTGTGTGAAGAGAATGATGTAAATCTGAGCATTACTAAAACTGATGGTGTTGTAATTTAAAAGTACTGAACTGAATTTATATAACTCTTGAAGTTTTTGCACTGAGAGAATTCAATAAAATCTTCTCAGACAGAAAGCAGCATCAAGGTGTGAAAGTTCTCCAACGTTTCAGGGACTGACTCTGTCCCTGCAATGTAGAAGAATATTCGCACCTTGATGTGGCTGACTGCCTGAGAAGATTTTATTGAACTGAATTTATTTGCATTCTGTGAATTCAAAACAGGTTAACCTTTTGGCGCTGGAATTATTTTTTTTAATTTTAGCACACCCTGTATATAAAATGTGAATAATACAGGAACCAAATATGTTAGAATTATGAAACAAACTGCAATTTGAAGAAAAAAAAACAGAGAGTATATACCATGTTTAAAATATTCAGTACCTATATTTGTTGAATAAATATATAAAATGCAACTTCAGAGGTTAGCGGTGCGGTACAACCACTATAGTTGACATTAGGCCTCAAAGGGTTAATATCTTGGACAGAGAACAAGTCAGGAGAAATATTACACACATACAGTAGTAGCTGCTACAATACAACTTATTAAGCTTAGTTTACCATTCTTCATTTACGTGAAAGTATACTTGTGCAGAGTAGAAAGAGTGAGCAATTAAATAATTCTTTAGGGCTGATTTAAATTGACTAAGGTTATCACTTACATTTTTCATACTTTGCAGGAGATACTGAATACTTTTATGCCACTTGAACAGACTCCTTTTTGAATTAGTTATAAACTAGATGAACAATGGTGAAAGTTACATTGTTGTCTAGTATTTATGTGATGGACATCAGAATTTAATTTGAATTTATTTGTTGTTAACCACAAATAAGAGAAGTGATAGGGTATATTGCAACTGAAGGGGTAGAAATTTTAGATTCTTAAATAAATCTCTACATGAGTGTCTACTTCTGCATTCTGTAATAATTCTATGTATTCTTTTGTGTTTTAAAAAATGTTGCACTATGTGAAGAGTTACCCCACAATATTAACCCGTAGTTCATAATGGAATAAAAATAGGCAAAGTCAACCATCTTCAGTGTTTCCTGTGACCTAACAGGTTTAACTGATCTCACTGGCTGCAAGTTGCACTTAATTTGTGTGTAATCTGTACAACATGATTTTTCCAAGACAGTGTACTGTCTACAGATATTCCAAGAAATTTTGTATCATAAGCTTTAGAAATTAATTTGTTAGCATAACTGATGTCCAGATCAATTTGAGGACTATGTTTGGTTGTAAATTACATAAAATGAGTTTCATTAAAATTCAATGAGAGTCTACAGGCTGTGAACCATTTATTTACGGATTCAAATTAAATTTCTTGTTAGTAGATTTACCATCAATATTCAAAACTTATGTTTCTTCATTAGTATTTTTCCCACCTGATTATAATTTTACAATTTCCCAGATGGTTTTAATTTTGTTTTATTCTAAGATGTGATTGTTATAATTATTTTGTTTGGCTTCTTAAAGACATCTGATAGAATTTTACAATACATTTTGTAATGACTTTTTAATCTCAGATCATTAGTGTTCCTACTGGCCAAGTATAGTTCTCTTTCACTTTTACATGAGGCTTTTATTCCTATTGTTATCCAGGTTCTATTTTTACTACCGTTTTTGACCCTTGTTAAAGGAAAGTTTGAATAAAAGATCCTCAGGTGTGTATTTAAGAAACAGTTAAATTTAGAGTCAGTTTCACTGCTGTCAAATAGTGTCCCAAGTTTCATAGCTCAATTTTGTAACAAAGTCTGCCACTGTGTATTTAGCAATTTATCTTACAGTCTGATATTGTTAACTACCACACTGCAAATCAATATTATGTATCTCTATTAGTTGAGCCTTGTGGTCAGATTGTTGTGTAGTTGACACACATTAATTCTTTTGTTGTGGTTTTCTTTCTTTTCTTTCTAGCATTCTTGTATGTAAGTCATAAGCTTAATTCTCGCCTCTCTGTAACTCATACCATTTGTTTACACTTCCATTTCTTAGTAAGCAGACCAGGCATAGGAGGAATATAATTTCCTTCTATTTAATTTTGTTTATAACTGGAGAGCTAAGTGTTTATCGCGCAAGCAGTGTGAGGATTAAAGCATTTGACAGTAGCTGCTTTGTACTGCAGTAACAGTCTGCTGTGTACCTCGAACAGTGACTGAGCAACAGAGAATGAAGCTGGATAGTCAGTGAGTGTTAACGGTAATGAAGAGCCCGCTGGCGAGATTTGTCACCAATACAGTTCAGTTGTAACTAAAATTATTCCCTAATTACGCACAATAAAACTCCAGTACACTCTACTTGGGGATTATTGAGTGTGTGTGCGGCCTGCCCAACTCCCAGTCTTAACCTGAGTTCTGAGCTCTGTCCCTCCTGGGAACAACATCCAAGATATGTTCCCCCCCAGGTCCATGCAGGATACAACAAGATAAGCCATTTATAAGAGGTTCTACAGTATAATTTTCTAATTTTGAGTCATTGATGAATATATTATCCATCACTGAACCGTAATTACTTTGAACTCTTTTGTGAAGTTGACAGTACCAGACAGATTGTAAGATTATAACATTCTAACAGTACATGTAAATAAGCATTAACCCCCCCCCCCTTTGGTGCACCCCTGGTTCCAATATGCACAACTTCCCAAAAAGCATTAAGAACTTCATTTTCTGGTAGATGCTACTAGAATAGAAGAAGAAACACAAATGTTTACAAGTGCTAAAGCAAGGAACAGGAGGGTTTGTATGAGTATTTAGGACAAGAGATATTGAAAATCTAGGACAGTTTGTGTTGATGACACTTACCAGGTTGCACTAAAATACTATATGTATTGAGTTCTTGTCATCCTAAGGAAGAGTATATGTCCATATGTTTGAACACTGTGCTTCATTATTTTCTTGTGACAAGCATTTAATTTGCTTTCAGAATGTCCCAGTAAATGGATGCTACTGAACTACAGATGGGATGGCAGGATGCTTAGGTGGTGGAGAAGGAGGTAATGTTTCTCCAGACAGTGTTAGGAGATGGACAGAGAAGCTGTCAAATGTGCTGCTCAGTTCAACAGCCAGGCACAAGTTTCATGACTATCTTAAATCTAGGCACTTAGAACAAGGACAGAGTCTGCTGGAATTCTGGGAGAAATGTGACATATTCCTGATTCAAGCGGAGAAGTCAGGGCACCATAGCCAAGAAAGGACTCCTGAAAGAAATGCAAGGTGAGAAAGGTGATGAATACTCACATCATTATCATGATACTGAAGCAACACTTAGATTGACAAGTGAACAAAATTACTCCAGAATATAAGCACAATGTTGTAAAGTTGACCTGTATTCACAACAAAAAACCCCAGCAATGCAAGAAATTTGCCAGCTCCACACCTCAGTCTGGGGACAAGATTTCCTGCCAACCATATGAAAGGAGATTCAGTGGTTTGGTCTATACTCGGTGGTTGTAACAAAAATTCCAAACGGCCAATGAAATCAAACTTTAATGGTAGTCTTACTGATTTTTCATGACAGTACAATGTGTTCATATGACATTTGTACAGCTTATACCCTGTTTGCAATGTTATCTGGAAAAATTCTGATCTTTGTATGGTAAAAATTGCAATTTCTGGCATCTCTTAGACCAAAGGTTGCTGTAGATTGTAATTTTCCAGATATTAGACCACTATATATAATGTATATTTTCATACACTTTGCAACCTCATGGGTAGGCCTAATCACTTAATTTTGCACTTGATATTCTGTCCTGCTTTCCCTGCCAAACTTCCTAGTCACTTTTTGTTCTGTAACACAATGTACACATAATCTAAAGAAATAAAAAAATACTCTTTTAATTACCACATTCATAACACTGCTACTGGTTGATGAAACAGCTGGCCTCTTAGTCAATTTCTGGTTAATATAGATTTTCAGATCAGTCAGTGTCAGATGTTCCAGCTTTTATTGTATTTCTTGTCACTGCAGATGTTATAATTTAGCTGTCATATATGAGTGCTTTAACTGTGAAACTATGGCCTTTTTTATTACTCTGTTTCATTAGAAGTGCTTATTGAATTATAATATAAATATCAACATAAAACATAAAACCACCAGTCACTACAATTTATGTGGAACAGAAAGCCAGGACATTTTTGTAGTAGAAGCTTGTATGGTAGTTTTGTTTACATGCCACTGTCTAATTTATCAGCAGGACAAATCTTGTAGTTCATATTGTCTGTGTGATTTCAGGACAGGGACACTATTTATAACTAACTCTGCACCAAATCATAGATTTTCCAAGACAAAATTTAAGATATGTACACATCTTGATGTGTATGTAAGGGATTTACTTCCAGCTCAGTAAAAATGCAGCATAATGTTCATTACTGCACAAAGCTAGCCTCAAAGGAGCATTGTGGTATCAAAAATCACACTTGGATGTGGCTTGGTGTGGGATTAAAACATACTCTGTGCTAATTTACCATGAGCTTTAAATGATTGTATGCTCTGCTGCATAGTGATGGCAAATTCTTAATTGGCTTTGTACTTCTCCAGATCAACTACAATGAAACAGGAGGCACAGTTGATCACAGAATTTGCAGATTCTAATATTAACTTTGATCCAGCACAAATGCAAGCTTTATACACAGCAGCTGAAAGTGAAGACAAACAGACAATAATGAGAGCTATATCACAGGCTAAACAGAGTGCAACCGAAATGTTGGAAGAAGAAGGATATCAAGAGTTCTGTAGATACCTGCTTAAGGGACAAGGAATGCTGAAAGACAAATGCTGAAAACTGTTACAAACATCAAAAAATGGAGAGTGAATATATGATATATGGTGGATGTTAGTGCCTGACTGTGACTGATTTTGTTTAAATCAGTGCACAGATTAGCTTAGGTTTTTGTGACAGTTCATACAACATAATATACCACTATATGGAAGCATAATTTCTTAAAAAATAAAATAATATACTTCAATCATGACTGTATTTCTATGGTTTCAGCCTTTTGGCCATCAAGTATATCAACTCACAAAAATACTCTTAGAAACATTCAATACAACAGTAATTTCAATGGTACAATACCATCTTCTTCTTTACACTTGAAATAGGATTTATAAAGAAAAGGGTCATATATTTGATATAGGTATTCTTAAAGTGAATGGAAATGTTACATTATAAAATTTCTGTAGCCAGTACTCCAGCTGATGTTTCTAAATTAAACTGCTTTAATTAGCTGTATCTGTTGCATGTAGCAGTTTAAATGCCCATGCAAAGCCAGAAGAACCCAGGCTGTCCAGATATGTGACTGACATTTAAATCTGTCCCTTAGAAGTTAAAAGTTTACGGATCCACATTCCGCTTGGAATTGTGTTCCCAGAAAGTATATGATGAAATTATATCTGACACTTTCTAGCAGAACAACATCTCACATACTCTGTTCAATGGTACACTGAACCACATGCTCACACAACGATAACTAGAGGTATGTAACTCATTACACTCAGTTGCATGGCTGTGTTAATAACTGCAGTGGTAATTGGTGTTAGCACTTTTTGCTGAGTCATGGTGCCACTTCTGGGAGGCAGGAAGTGACGACTATCTTTCAATTTCATCAGTGGATACATCATATTCATTAGATATTCTCATGATTCACAAGTGCACAGAAATTACATTGAATGAGCAGCGGTAATGCAACCCAACAATGACATAAAAGGCAACTTGCACCAATCTTGAGATGGTTGGGAAGGGGGCTGCACTTTTGTTTCATTCCCACCATTTGCATTTCCTTATGATCCCCCTCAACCTTTCTATATTCAGTGTTCCCAACTTCCACTTCCCACCATACACACTGTTACAGATTCTGAAGGACAGGGTAGCTAGTGAATATATGGACATTGCACTGTCTGACAACCATTGCTAGTCACTTGCCATCATTTCATTTACCTTATAGACACATGCCAACACAGTCACTAAATTTCCCAGTGATTATTGCAATCTGCAAGCCTTTTGGAGGGTAGTGAACACAGATTTCATATGATACATGTGCACCATACAGCTGCTATGAGAAGTGACATTTAAATCTAGAGGGGGAAAAATATAAGAAATGCATGAAAATATTTTTGACAACAGCTTCCATTCTAGACAGTAAAAGAACATGCAGAAAACAAATGTAAACATACTACAGCTGTCATTCACAAATTCTGCGACACAGACTGTGATATTTTTTGGTATGTTCGATTGTGCATATAAGAATAAATAAATCCCACAAGCATTCTGCTTAGTGGTGTCAATTTATTTCAAACGGATATGTGAACTCTCAGAATAAGATTTTCTTTGTTCATCTCTGGAGTCCCAGAACATGACATTACAGTTAGTGTGTAGTATTACTGGGCCCATTTTTCCTTTCTAGGACCATAAAGTCACACCACTGTATTACACTACCATTTGTGGAACAAAAGTTTGATAATGGCAGAACTTTTTTCCCCCTCCAGGACAGTGCAGCAGTTCACGGTATTTTTTAATGCATCATACCACCATAGCACAACATATCCTTTAATTAAAAATAATATTGTCACAACCAATACAGAGCATCATATGCTTTAATCAAAAATCATACAACCAGAGCAAAACACACACTTTAATTGAAATTGTATTATCATAGCATAACACATAATTATGAATGACTTCTTTCACGCTGTCTGCAGTGTGAGGACTGTTACATAACATGTTATCCTTCAACATGTCCCAAATATAAATATCTGCGCCAGGATTACTGTGCCTGTTTTTTTTTTTTTTTTGCTGTGACTACACATTCATACCAATATGTTAGGCACATCCTGACACAATTTATAACGTTACGGCTTTTAATTAAATTATACACATTTTTACAGAGTGGTTTAGTGACAGAAAGAGGTGGGGATTGCGACCTAATTAGCCAGATCTGTACCTGTTGAATTTTCACTTGAGAGTCGTGTTAAATGTACAGTAATAATCCTCGCACTGAAAACAATCGAAAGCAATCAAATGTGAAGTGTTTTCAGGTTCGCCACCAGACCTTTGGCATGTCAAACACATTTAACCTCAAACATAACCTGACAGTTAAAAAATGTAATGCCCGAATCTGTTACCGCATAGAAAAAAACGGTATCCACTGAGGTGTTTAAACATCTGTTAACAAACAAAGAAAAACACTTAGAAGAACTTATCGTGCAGTTAGTGCCTTATACAAGAAAAGCACGATAACAACAGTCAAACACATTCCTCAAATTCAATGGCGCCTTCCACAGACAGGGTTGCCAATTCGTCGGAGACGTAGAGGGCAGCACCTAGCACAAAATTTGAAATTCGTATCTACGATAAACTAGTGGGTTCGATGGCCAGATAGTGTATGTGCGGTCCGTGTGCCAATAGTACAATATATTGAACTCTCATGCAGCAGTAGGTTATCCCGTAGCCTGTAGTGACTATTACTACAAAATTAACTGGACCAAAAAAAAAAAGAGGTATGGATTTATAACAATGAATATAAATGGATTCTAAAATCACACTTATCCATGCCTGAAGAAAAAATTACATTTTAAAGCATAACCGTTAGGCTCATTTTTTTAAATTTTTATACATGTTATGCTTAATATTCGTTTCCTCAAACCAAGTTTATAAAAAATGCACTTTTGATAAAAATGACCTCATATACAAGCATATGTACACACGAGCATCGTAATCTATTCTAGAGAGGCACTATGGGGCCACCAACATCCCCGCAGAGTGTAAATTGCATTGTTAACATGCGCAGAATTAGGTCAGAATTTTCTTGGTCAGCGTAGCTTCAATCCTGACTGAACTGTTGTTGAGACCATGTTAGCAGTTATTTTTCGGCAGTCCTTGTGTGTGAACTTTGCGTTTCGCTCATATACGACCCCACAATGTCTTCTGCTTTACTTTTCTGAAACTGCCGTACCCACTTCATGGTATCTTATACTTTTACTGTAAATATTGTTGATAAAACTTGTAAGCAGACAATATCTGACACTTGCTTGCCCATACCTACAGAATGACTGACTACTGGAGGACTCAGACACTGACAGTAAGAGCAGCGAAGAGGACTGCTCTATTTGAGTTACTTTATCTGTGTGGAGTATTAATGAAAGCCCATCTGTCGGCTGGAGACACGTGGTGTTCAGTTTTCGGCCCTCCACACCTTGCAGTGTATGTGGTGGCGCAGTTAGTTGAGGCATTGCGCCAAAAGTCGGAAGGTCGCGGGCTCGATTCCCGATGGTGTCACTTCAATTTTTCAGACTTAATCCTTCCGGACGCACTATGGCCCTGGGATTGACTCAGCCTCTGACAGAAATGAGTATCAGGAACACTTCCTGGGAGTACATGGGGCTGGTGCATAGGGCTAACAACCTTACCACCTTCCTGTGCTGATAGTCTTGAAATAATGGGAGCCTCAATCTCCTGGAACCCTCAGGACCTATCCAGGCCTGTTATGGGATTGTTTTACCTTTTAGATCTTGCAGTGTCAATGAGTAAGAACTGATTCCATTATGTTTGAACTGTCTCAGATTTGGTGACAAAGATACCAGGTATGAAAGAATGATAAAATAGTGCGAAGAATATACAAGGCAATTTGTATTCAGGGAAAATATTGTTTCAAGTACTTTGTTCTTAATAGAATGTCAGTTACTTTGTTTGGTTTTATTTATTTGTTCAAGTATTATTGGGATTTGAACATCTAAGTACAAATTACGTTATTAGAAAGCACAATTAATCATGATAGCTTTCATTACAACAATGATATAAAAAAAACTCCGTGGCCTTAGTCCGCACGCGAACTATACCGACAGAGCGGCCGCCGCCGGTCGGCGAATTTAGTGCCAACTTTTGCGGATAGAGGGGTGTCACGTGGTCAGCGCAACGGGTCCCCA
>Ga0136643_10010546_pt1 | contig 13655 bp, 8 predicted proteins | sample TergutLab28metaG_FD_96883 | JGI IMG/M metagenome (GOLD analysis project Ga0136643, IMG submission 96883) | Labiotermes labralis P1 segment gut microbial communities from Petit-Saut dam, French Guiana - Lab288 P1 (version 3) (version 3) | ecosystem: Host-associated > Arthropoda: Insects >...
CGTCTCAGTGGAACCTTCCTTTATAGGAGAAGCAACTGCCTGCAAAACATGAACACGTCTTCCTCATCTTGGAAATGAATTAACAAGATTCCTGAAGAAGACAGGGTAGGAGAAACTACTTCGTGTATTGTAGTGCAAGGGGTCGCATCCATTATGCAATGTAAGTGGCACTGGACCGGCTGGACCGTGATACTGGCCAGAGGCTTATGAATTATAAAGTAGTCAGCCATATTACCGGAGCTTCAATCCACTGAGTCCGGAACTCACAGCCAGCATTTATTCAGTGGGACACGACATATCTTATATTCATTCGCAGATCCGACAATGGCAAAACCGGATATCAGACTAACAAACATAATGCAGATGCAATTATAAATTCAAATAATACGACAAATTTGGTGGTATAACCTGTACAGCAGATCTCATACCTTGTTTCATATGTAGTGCCCAGTACTCGTGATCAAGGTTTCAAAAAACCTTCAGTGTACAACGAATTTAGACTACACAACTAATTGTGAACTTACTTCACAGATACCGGGTTTGTGGCTTTCACGGCGAGCGTTATTCAAATGACAGCCTCCTGAATTATCATAACCTTTAGGATTTAAGTATGTTCCGACGTTTCAGAGGAAATTTTATGTGTCCGAAAAGGGCCATTTGTTACCCTGATGTTCTCACTTCGAATTCTCATTTCCTGCTATCGCAGTACAAGCCCCCTCTCCATTCTTCTATGTCTGTAAAACTGATTGACCACAATCCTTGCATCCTTCACTCTCGAACTTCTCCTAGTCACTCCGGTCAACGCGACTGAGTCACTGTGATTTCAAATCCCAGACATCCAACCAACAAAATTTTCCCCGCTAAGATATACTGTCATTTGTAGCAGAAGCACTCAAAATGACACAATCGCGTCCGGGCCCTCAGGCGAGAACAGGTATCAGTCAGCACAAACAAAACCCCGTTATGCTCTAATTGTAAGGTTCCACAGCCACAGGCCAGCGATATGTTTCGCACCCAGAAGAAGGGATCCCGATTAGCCCTTCGCGTGACGGTGACGGTGACGGTGTGGTTGGTCGGTCGGTCGGTCGGTTGGTTGGTTGGTTGGTCAGTTAGTTAGTTAGTTGGCCGGTAACTTCAGGCACAAAGAACATGAGGCTTAAATCTGGCGGGAGTCAAGCGTAGTGTCTCAGCTGCTGTTGTAGCTGAAAGCTAGGTAAGGTAACGCATGTTCTGCTGCATAAGACCTGGACTGGCAGAGGCAACGTCTGTGCTGCATATTGCATGAAATCGAAATTATACGTAGAATAGGGACTAGCACCGAATCTCAAAACACGGTAAATGAGACAAAGTTGTTGTTCTGACAAACGGGTAGACTTGACCGTCAGCTGAAACGAGACTTTGATTTTGTCTTTGACAAACATTTCACCATCCACGTGAAACTAATTCAGTCGTCCTGAAGATGGAGGCAGCAAGCTCCCCCAAAATGTCGACAATAAATTGTCACCTTGCGCTATATAATAACTAATAATATTATCATTTGAACGGTTCATAAATGTTAAACAGTATTCGACACGTACGGCACGTTCGTAGTTACTGCAAAAAAAATATTTACAGTTACACAAGAGCCCTAGAATATGTACAATAGAAGCTCTTGTGTTGCTTAGAGGAAAATGAGGTGCGCAAGAAGGTAAGTGATGGCATAGAGAAAGAGATGAAAGGATGCCACAAACGCGTATTAGTTAGTGGGCAAATTTATTAGGGTGGTTTTGGTAGACCTGGCTCAGGATCGAGCACAAATCTGGCCATATCATTAGCGCTGGTGAAAATTTACCTCTCCGTTAATGAACCCACGAGTCAAATCGGAAACTGAATTCCAATTACAACATGAGCAGCATACGTCACTACTTTAACAACATTCCGATCCATTCAGTACTCCATCAACACAAAAAACATTTTATGTTTCACTGAAAATTACGTGGTTTACCAACACAATGATGACTGTAATTGAGATAATCTAAAGGTTGAAAAGATATATCACTCCTTAATTTTCCATTTACTTATTCCCTTTACCTAACTATAGAAAGAAGAAATTCTGTAAGCGAAAATCTTCATAGAAGTGAACTCTAAAGTGCCATTGCACTATTAAGAGGACTTAGCTTCACTGCCACCCAGATTCAAGGCTATTTGCCTTGTACTTTCGGACTTAGGTTAACACAACTATCTTTAAGCCCCGACTACGCTCAACATCAGTAGCTAATGTGTGTGTCAGTGACGCAGCAACCCGCCTTATGCTGTCAGGGATGACTCATTACTCAGGTATTTAAATACTTGACCCTTATGAAATAAGAACAATGTTTCCACTGGTTCACCAGATTAATTGAACCCAAGCGAAGGATTAGAGAGACGTCGGATCTGTAAATCCCTTGGAGTTCTTCGGATCTCAGTAATTGGATCTCTTCGAAAGAAAACTGGTAAAGGGTGGCACTACAGGGTTGTTTTCTGATGAGCTTTGAGGTATGAAGATAGTAACTCTGAAGATTAAGAAGCTGCCTATCTTTTTCGGAATCTCGTATTCATTTTACGAATGGCATGAAAACAGCCTGGTGACAATAGCCAAGAGAAGGCTAGATATTACATTAAAGTTACGTACGGAAGTACAAATAGCCAAATTTATAAGCCATGTGAGAAAAGCAGTGGCTTTGTCGCGGTTTTAGAAAAAGAAAAAGTAGCAAAAGGGAAAATTCTTACAGATTGCGGGAAGTGAGTGAAAAGACAGTCGTAGAGAAACAAATAACTGTACAAAGGCATGATGGAATGGTGCTATAAATTTGTATGTACATTGCATTCCTACTAAGTACTGCACATAACCAAGGTACTAGATGCCCCCACTTTATCTAGCAACGGTGTGGGCTGTACCATTTTCCCTCTAGCCACTCTTCGCCAACATCCGCCTTGTGTACACTTAAGCATTCAGATAGCAGATAATTCAAGACTTGCGGATTTTTGCCGTCATGGCCTGTTCCCAACTAGGACTCCATGTCACGAACTTTTGCTAATTATATGGCACGAACAAAAGACAGGAGAAATAAGCAATGCTGCCATTGGAGCACAGAGAGAAGATATATTGTTTGTTTATTAAACTGTGGAAACAGCTGGGGCGGAGTTTGTGGTAACAATCCCGTGGTTGGTGGCAGCACACGTAAAGAATAAGTCCCAAATTTCAGAGGGTGAAAATAATTCTAAATGAAGTGGATTACACACTTACACACGATATCTTGTAAGGTACATGTGAGACAGCTGGTGGGCAGCTTCCTTTGCACATAAACATGGATACAATATCGAGTACGTGGACTTTGAACTTATGAAAGAATCCATTAATTCAATAAAAAAATACACCTAAAACTCAAGGTGCAAAATGGTAGAACTTACGTATTGCATAAATCAATACTTTTGTATTTTCTAAAAGTCACACAAAGTTTCGTTTTGTACGTAGCATTCTTTGTACGGCTTGAGATTAACAAAAAAGTATTATATCAACAACAAGTTAAATTTGGAATAACTGGCATATGAGGCATGATCTCTAAATGTAAGATGGCCGAAAATGGAATACATAATCATCTATTTTAAGTTAGAGTGGCGGCATTCATAAGAGACGCCATGAACATTTTGGGTAATGCCTACCAGAAATCGAACTACGGAAACTACATGCCACCTAAACATGGCTGCAATTTGGGAAGAGTAGTTTACACCTTGCAGGGCAGAAGAGTGAGCAGTATTACTGCTTAGAAGCTGAGAGTTCCAGATTTCGAGGTCTGTCTGGAGACCGGCGAGTTCGATTGATGAGTTTCACGGTCATTGTCAGCCTCTGAGACAGTACACGAACAATGGACAAGACCGCTTCCTTTCAGATCCTTTCCAATGAATCATTTTCAATTAGCGTGCTACTCGACACCATTAAGCCTTATGCTGTTGAAAAAGCATCAAGCATCAATCGTGAACCGGATGACTTCTGAATTCGAAGAAGGCAAACACAAGTACTGTTAATGAGTGGATGTTACTAGTTTTTTTAAGAAATGAAGTGATGTTCCAGTAGAATCAGTAACAGTAATAGTTCGACCACTTTTAAGTAACATTACAGAACCCCAGAATTCAGTTTTAAAAAGAAATGTGATCAGAAGACACTTTGAGAATGGTGATGTCGTTAATAATTTCATATCCTTTTATAATCACTACTCGTAAATAAAGTGCACTAGCAAGAGAAAAATGTGAACTCAACAAGATTAACACAGCCCCCTTTTTCTTTGTTCGGAGTTTCAAACATAATTGGATATTGCGACAAAAATTAAACAGAGTAACGACCACTAAAGAACGTATTACAAACAATAATAAAAGAAGAGTGCATAAATACATACATCAAAAACGGAATACAAGAAATTTTCAAGCAATTTAATTATCCAGCTTTTACAACTGAAAATGTACAATCATCAGGAAATAATTCCATATTGTGATAAGTTACATGTGAAATAAGAAACTGACATTGTTAATTTTTGTTTCAAGACGTCAAAATCTGTAAACTTAATCACCGTGTTCCATGACTTTAATGCTGCTACGGACCTCGGCAATGAAAACATCCATGCCACACTCTTTATGGATTTTACTGTAAGTTTTGTTTACACACTGAACAATATAACGAGCTTCCTGGTTAACATCACTGAGAATTTTACGTAATACTTGTCTCATAACTGATTTATCCGTATTTCTGAAGTATTGTCAGTATCTGCTATACTGTCTACTTTAAGCCAGTGTTTTCACCTCTATTTACCGAATGCAGAATACCTAATAAGGTTCGCTTAAGCCGAAATTCATATTCATGTGCCCCAAAAATTTTGTTGTACATTTAATTTTCCTAGAGTAATTGTGAGTGTCGAGAATTTGCGAGATCAGGGTTCATACTGTGGGCTTATGGGCTACGAAACCTTGTGCTTCGTTGCGTGATACCCACGCAAGGAAGCACAGAATGCACATCCGTATCAGGGCACTCTTCGCAACATAACATTACACAAAACGGCATGCTGCTACAATACCCAAATGGTACAGCGAAATTAATGTGACTTCTTATAGTGTGACTTTAGTAAGGACGATACGGCTCCCTGATGATGGTCCTAGGACCGAAACATGTCGGAACGTATTTAATGTTTTAATGTGTAAATTTTATAAATTTTATATATGTGCAGTAGTTGGTATAATAATTGAGTAACTCAACAACATGCAGAGTGTAACAACGAACAAAAAAGTCAGTGTGTTTCTTACGAAATTGCGTGTCATAATAAAAACACAGTCTCAAAAAGTATTTGATGAAATTGTTCTGTTTTTATGAAAAGTAACATTCTCTCATAACTGCTACTCAGTTGCACTTGTCTGAGCTGGAATTATAATGTAATGGATTGCCGTGGGAATTCTTCCTCATTTTAGACAGAATTCATGAATTTTTTAATCGCACAGAGTGAAACTTTACGTCCTGCTGTCGCCAAGTCGGTCCTAATTTGATAAAACCTGGTAATTTCTACCTACGAAGATCTCAGTCACAGTCTAAAGTTCAACAATAACATAGGCTAATGGCCGATAAACTTATGCGTTTTTACTCCGTTATGCCATACAAATATAACAGCAAGCGTACGATTTATTAATGGCACACATCACGTTTATCACTACCAGAATTACTCCTCCATGCTCTATGACGCCTGTCATTAACATTTCTGTTAGCAGAGAGCACTAACTCTGAAAGAATGAAAATACGAAAAAATAAAAAGTGTTTACAAAACATTAGAAAAATAAAATATACAGCGCAGTGTTTAATGTCCCAAGAAAATAAATGTGTTTTGTTCTCTCTTAGAAAATCAAATATAATGGGAAAATAGAGCAGATAAGTTAACCTCAAAGGACTACAGGCAGCAAATGATATTATTATGAACTTGCCGCTTAATACACTGACGAAATAGAACTGCTGTAGATAGGTACAAGGCGAAGAACAATTGTGAAGGATTGGAAGAACAGTACGCGATAAGCCAGACAGAAATGAAAGTGCCCATTTTTTTTATGATACATCGCAGTACATCTGAAGTGAATGAGGAAAAGCCGGAGATGTTTCTAACCCTGAGTCGCTGGAATAATAACAACAAAGTTACCGACACTGTTAACGCGATTGTACGAACTTCATTTCTATGACTTATTCTTAGATTCAATAAACTGCAGATAACGTTATAAGGTTATTCTGGAAGAAAGCCGGACTGCTAGAAAATAACAAAGAATTAAGTTCAGATAAAAGACAGCGTAGGGGAGAATTTTCTTCAAGAGAGACATCTCTTCCATTCGCTGTGAATAGTCCAAGCTTCCCACACCCCCATCCCCATTCTTGCTATATTTCTCAGAGATCCCCAGCTAAAATCCATTTCCCTTTCTCCCTAGTATCAAAGAATCCGATTCCTTTCTATTGGCCCATATCACTTTAGCTTTCTCCAGGGAACCTCTACGAATGCTCAGAAACAACCCCACAGTTTTCTACACCAAACTCATGTCAGTGTATGATACAACAGATGTTACAGCGGTTCGTATTTCAGGGCTCATTTTTCAGCCTGTCTCGTGCCCTCAGTGGTTTGTATCTGTGCAAAAGCATGTTAATATTTTATTGTAAATCACTGTCAGGCTCTATCCTTTTTCGAACTATTATTTGTTTCAGAATTATATTTGGCTACTAAAGTTTAATACTTGGCACTTCATTGTGTTCTCTCATTTGTGTAATTAGACAATTTCTGTTTCTTGCGAGTGCAATTTAAATTAAGACGAACGGCTAAGTTCAGCCAATTCTCACGAAATTCTTGGCCACAAAGGAAGTTCTGAAACCCACTCCCGAGAAGTAATTACAATTTTTTGGAAGAAGAAACCATGGCTGATTTTAAGTTTCTTCCTGGAAAATATTGCTCATCCCAGGCAGATTAATTTAACAAGTAAAAATCATTTAAACATCCATAAGACCTTTTGTGATCCAGCTGGGTTTTTCTAAACCTTAAATTCCACTTCACTTCCAGCTACTTTTAAAATACATCACTACAGTGTGAAAAGTGTACGATGTTATCTAGACAAGAACAAATCTAATGTAATTTTCGATCGTGAAGTGGTCCAATGGACACAACCAACACAACGCTTCGAATATTGTATCTTTTTTTAAGCCCTCAGTTAAAGGAAGAGATCGAGACAATCTGTTCGGTTGAGCCTTTAGATAAAAGCAGTTCTCAGTCCTGCACTAACTAGGCCACTTCGGATGACACACCATACATCAAATTTTATCAATAGGAAATAGCCTAATATAAAATTTTAAAATAAAATGTTGTGTCTATTATCACTCGTTGACAAAAACCGATCATAAGCTCATACATAGAGATAGTTTAACTGGCAGCAGTTGACCAGAGAACGAGGAAAGTTCCTTCTAACAGAGGCGACTGACTAGTTTCCCTCCCCAAACTTCTATGCTGAAGAAGGACAGAGGTTCAGCTTCAGAAACACCGGGTTACTTTATCCTTACTGGGGTACAAGATTATGAACCATTTCCAGAAGTTCAATGGTTTTAAATAAATGCGTAACATACAAAAGTCAGAACCACATTGAACTGAAAAATAAAGCTATTATTTGATCATTTTTACGTTTATGGTTCCGTGCATCGCTGATCTATACTAATAATTGTCCAACGAGATGCAACACAAAGCAGTCTATTTATTATTCTGCAAGTTTACTCTACATGTTTCGGGTGTCAACCACACCCATCATCAGGAGTACATAAAACTGTAACTATAGCCTCCGGTGCTAGTCATATTTTTTGCGCAGCTACCTCCCTCCAACGTGGCCAACTTGATGGGTGTGGTTGACACCCGAAACATGTAGAGTAAACTTGCAGAATAATAAATAGACTGCTTTGTGTTGCATCTCGTTGGACAATTATTAATATCATATGATCTTAACAGTCATTATGTTTTGTCAGCAACTTACTCGATCACCATCTCTTCCGAATATGGACACTACACTGCAGACAACCTGTAAAACGTATATGATAATCCAAGGATTTCTTAACTCTGTCTTCCTCAGAGTACGATGGTTCAATCTAAACGGGGCTCATACATTCAGCTTCTCGGAATAAGCTGTCTTGCTTTTCCTTTATCATCCTTTCAGATTCATTATACATATCTGTTGTCTTTTGCTATGTAGCAAACAATTTCTAATTTGTAATTAATAGGGCGACGCTATACAATCAAAGTTTCAAATATTCATATACACATATATATTAATTTGGGTGACAATTTTCTTTTCTGTAAAAGTGAAAATGAAGTGTAATAAACTGCCAGTTGTAGTGCAATATACGACAACTAATGTAAGGAAAGTCTATTGACTACTGATGTCGTTTCAGTGCCTAGACGACATTCATTGGTGAGAAACAGAGCAGCCTGTCAGTAAGGATATCGACTTTAGTCATTACCATACATGAACATTTCAACACGAAAGGAAAAGAACTTCGAAAATGGATCTAAGAAATGACCCGTTTCTTCGTTTTACTCACGATACATGTGTCAGTGATTCAAAGTCGTCGTATCACATCACCGAACCCCGGAGACTTCCGTGACATGGTGCACCAGACCTGTTTATACGTAATTAACGCAAAAATATATAATAAAACGTCGCGTTTCTATCATATTTTATTGAATTCTGAATATGTCTGTAATTACAAACCAATGTATGAGTAACATACGCAGTCAGCAGTTACAGCTAGCCCGCATCTTCTAAGAGATTCACGTTACGGAATCGATGTAGGTAGCTAACTACCGCGGCTCATCAATTATTCCTACTGCAACGCATGGCTCATTTCAGTTGATTATATGTATTGGGTAGAGAGGGGAAGTTACTGCATGCTTCTTATTTTAAATTTTACTAGCGTGTGTACTACCCGCAAAATTTATACCAGAATTTTAAATCAGAAAACTTTAGAGATCTCTGCCACCTCATTTTTAATACACAAATCCTTAAAGTATTTCCGGGTTGATCAAGCTTTTTTTTATCGGTTTCACGTTAAAATGTAATTAGTGGAATACATTAAACTTGTCCGAAATTGGGCCAACACGGAACAGGTTACGGTGAAGTGAATGGGTACGGGACTTACGAAATAAGGAAGTAAGCTCTTCTTTGCTAGAACAAAATGGAGCTGATTCTGATACGCTTCACTTACGCTGCTTTTTATTGAGTTATGAAAAATTCGTTACGCATGAAACGAAACAACACCACGTGAAAAAAACAAAATCCCCAATAATTAACTTGGCATTTAATTAACTTAAGAGAAGTTCGTACTTAAAGGAGGACTTTACACTCAGTACTCGGGTGACATAAAATTTCATCAGCATTAAATTTGTCTTTCGAATGTGAACTGCTTGGCGATTAGCGTAAGGCAGAGTAGTTAAAAATTCCTGCAGTCGGCCTCGTTCGTTACCTTTACTGCCAAAATTAAAACAGCTAAATTTATCTGCCAGTGTCTTATGTACATAAACAGAAAGAAACAACGGGAAGCTGAAATAAACAAAACAATGCAACCATTCATTCATTCCTTTGGCATGTGCAGAATGCGACGATTCCCTGCCGTTCCCAGAAGCTTCTTTCATTCCTTTCTGTTATGAACTTTTTCCTGCCACCCTTCTCCACCAACTATTCTTCCATCCTCTCTCACCTCATCTTGTCATCTATTTCTTGGTCTACCTCTCAATATTATTGTTCCCAAATTCATTTATAATACCCTTTTGGGAATTATATTTTCTTCCATTCTCTGTACGTGCCCAAACCAACGTAATCTATTTAACCTTATTGTCTCTATTATAGTACGTTTTTAACACTTGCATAAATTTCTTTATTGGTTAATATCCTCCAGTTTTCTTTTTCATTGTCACATACTGGGTCTGAAATTCTTCTATACACTTTCCTTTAAAAAATGTTCAGTTGCTTTCTATCTCTCTTTGTTAGTGTCCAAGTTTCTAATGCATATGTTAACGGTTTGTCTACTGTTGTGTTCTTTAGTCTTAATTTTAGTTTCTTTGATATGTTTTTATTTTTTTAAATTTTTGTAGCATAAAATATGTTTTGTTACCTTTTTTATTCTTTCTTGCAAGTCTGTTTGGTTATTGATATCTTCATTAAGTATAACTCCTAAATATTTAAAAATTTTCCACTCTTTCAAATTTGTAACTTTTTATTTTTAAATATCCTATTTTATTTTTCTTTAAACTGTTTTTCCTTTCCACTATCATATATTTTGTCTTTTCTTGGTTTATCTGTAGTCCAAAATTTCTGGCAATATTTTCCATTTCTACAAAAAGTTTTCTTATTTCTAGTTCAATTTTCCAATTAATACAATGTAATCTGCATATGCGAATACATTCACTTGTTCTTTACCAATCTTTATGCCAATAGGGACCATTTTTATACTTTGTATCATTTTTTCATGCCAAATTAAACAATATTTGTGACACAGGGTCACCCTGTTTCAAGCCTGTTTTATTTAAAAAAAAAAAGATCACAATGTTCATTCTATTCTAACAGCACTTCTTGTCCTTTGTGCACATGTTTTACACATATTTATTAATTTAGTAGGAAGTTTAAATTCTTTCATACATTCCCATAATGTAGCTCTATGTGCCTTTTGAAAAGCAATAAATAAATATTGTACACTTTCATTATACTCCCAAAGTTCCTCATTTATTATTTTCAATGAAAATATGTTGTCAATTACAGATCTTCCATGTCTAAATCCATTCTGATAGTCCCCCATAACGTTTTCAATATATGGTTTAATTTTTCCCAATATTATATTCGACAAAATTTTGAAAGCTGCATTTCCCAGTGCTATTCCTCTGTAATTCTCACACCTACGAGTATCCCTGTCTCCTCTTTTATGTATAGGAACTATTATTGTTTCTTTCCATTCTTCAGGTATCCTTTCCTCCTCCAAGATGTCTTATTAGTTCATACATTCTATTCAGTAGTTTATTTTCAACGTATTTTATTAATTCGGACTTTATTCCATCAGTTCCAGCCGCCTTGTTATATTTTAAGTTTCTTATTGCCTTTTTTACATCTTCAATAGTAAATTCTTCTACTTTAATTTCAACTTCGCTAATTTCTTTATTTTTTTTAAATTAATTCCCTTGGTTCTTCTATGTTGAGTAATTTGTCAAAATATTCTTTCCATATTTCTGCTTTCTCCTTTGTATTCATTGCCAATTCTCTTTTTTTTTTTGTTCCTAATTATGCTAAATGTATGTTGACATCCTTTCTTCAACTGGTTTATTGTTTAATACATTTCCCTTGTGTTATTATACTTCTGATCTTCTTCTATTGATTCTATTACATTTTCTATTTATGTCTTTTTCTTATTCCAATTTATTTTGTGAGCTTTTTTGCTATTATGGTGACACTTCTGCTCTTCCTTCTCCCTTCTTCCTTTCATCAACCACTTTTCTCTTGCTTTCTTCATTTCTTCTATTGCAAATTTGCGTTCCTCATCGTACCATTTATTTTTAAATGTTTCTGTACCTTCATCCTTTTCTATAAGCTGCTGTTTAGTTTCGTTTATTATTGTTTTAATGTTTTCCGTTTTTCATTAATATTATTGTCAATACTATCTTCATCGTCTAAATTTTCTAGTATTTCAAACTTATTATTAATTTCTATAATATATTCTTGTTTCCACTTTGGATTTTGAAAAATATTCACCATTTTTCTTTTCTCATTGTATTTATTTCCAGTTTTAACCCTAATTTCACTTTAAAATTTATCTTCAATAAGTTGAGATCTGATCCAATGTCTGGTCCCCTTAGTGCTCTGATGTCTGTTATTGTACACCTGAATCTATTACTGATTAAAACCTGATCTATTTGGTTCACTGTACTGCCCTCTGCTGAATACCATGTCTCTTTGTGAATATCTTTATGTTGAAACGTTGTACTTCTTACATTTAAACCATTAGATATAGCAAACTGAATCATTCTTATTCCATTGTCGTTAGTTTCATTATATAAACTTCCATTGCCAATGGTGGGTTTGCATATGATTTCTTTATCAACTTTTGCATTAAAATCTCCAACTATTATTTTAATGTCCAAACTAGCTATTTAATTTATATTTGGCTCTAATAAATTGTAAAATTATTTTTTTTTATCTCTTCCGTTTCTCATTTGTTGGTGCATGGACATTTATCAAAGTAAATGAAAACGATTTAGCTTTTAAACTCAAACAGCAATTCTTTCATTTATAATTTTTAAATCTTTAACATATTCTAAAAATTCTCCACTTGCATAAAAAAACCGCAACTAAATTAATGATTTTTACTTTCTAATCCACTATTGAATGAAGCAAAGTTATCAAATTTTTGAATACCACTTTCCAACCGAGTTTCCTGAAGCGCTACTACGTCGAAGTCTAAATTTGACAATTTATTATGGAGCACTTTTAGTGCTCCTGACCAAAATAGGCTTCTTACATTCTACGTTCCAATTTTCATATTCCTTTTCCAAATCCATTCATCATCAGTTACCCCTTCCTTCCGAGGCTCTTTCGAGAAATTCGTAACCGTATATTTTTTACTTAGCTGGGGGTTTAGCCGTTTGTAAAACCCTCAACATGAAGGGCCAGGAATTTTGATCAGGGTTTACTCCCTTATTTGACTTGCTTTCACCACAGCTTCCAGAGCGTCGTCTACGCTTGGTTTGATTTTGGAGCGTCCTTCTCCTAGGAGGGTTGCAACCAAGCTCAAGCGTCCCTCCTACCCTATTTGATAGACACTTATGATCGGGTCCATCAGACCCCTTGCTCTTTCTGCTCGGTGACCCATGCTGCCGAAGGGGTTGGTTACCTCAAACTTAGCATGGGTTACTCATCTTAACAGGACCCACCGCTAGTAGACAAGAGTGGGGTAGGAGTGGAAAGGTTTGTAGATTTTCATCTACCATTCAACAATGCTGATATTAAATATAAATCCGGCAATAAACAACACCAAAAGTGAATATAATTAGAACGGATACTTGTCAGTGTGTTAGAACACATCAGGTGCGATAATAATAATAATAATAATAATAATAATAATAATAATTTAAAGACACTATTTCGCAAGTCAGCAGGTAAACTGTTTTCAAAATTGTGGTCGACAGCACCAGCAGGTCTTAAGACCAGTAATATGGACAGAGTTATAGCAGATACTATTATCATTTGAATATTCTTATAATTTAAATATCTAGGGAAGAAAACAAGACAAAACTACATTTAAGAAAGCAGACAAATAGTGCTTGCTGTATTTTATTTTACAACCTCCTTAAAATTTTATAACATACCGTGGTGTAAATTTCGCCAGTTGTTTTGTGTGATTCTAAAATATGCTCTTTCACTTGGTGGTAGAGCACGTTAGAAACGTGATGACGCACACGCAGAAACCAGATTTGGTCTTTCAGCGAAACGGACGAGTCCATTTAAATAGTCGGGGGGTGGGGGGGGGGTCAGTTCAGTCGACTACTGGCAGCCGAGGTGTGCGCATCAGCAGTAGTAATGGTAGTCATGCTGGATACACCATGTTCTGA
>Ga0136643_10010547_pt1 | contig 13655 bp, 12 predicted proteins | sample TergutLab28metaG_FD_96883 | JGI IMG/M metagenome (GOLD analysis project Ga0136643, IMG submission 96883) | Labiotermes labralis P1 segment gut microbial communities from Petit-Saut dam, French Guiana - Lab288 P1 (version 3) (version 3) | ecosystem: Host-associated > Arthropoda: Insects >...
AGGCGTAACGACTCTTATCGCCATCACTTAAATATATTCCCTTCTCCCCCCCCAAAAAAACAGCTCCCCCCCCCCCCCACCTCACCCAACAATTTGCATGCACCAAAAACACTGCACTGTTAGTATAGTCATGTGATAGCTTCACGCATGAGGAAGTTCACACACAATTATAGCAATGATAAAAGAGTGACTTGCAGTTCTTTACTAATTATCATTCAAAACAGTACTAGTCATAACTGGCTCTACAACATCTAATGAGACTTCTACCCAACCTCAATACACAGACATAATGGAATGTGAATGTTAAGAAGTTATCTCAAGATCCATATAAAAAAGTATGTATTCTTCATATCAGGTGTCATTTTTTCCGTCTTTTAACTAAAACTGGAGCGTGTCAACAAACTTTTGAACGATTCTTCTGGGTTGCCATTCTGAGCAGCAAGAACTTGACAGAGTGGCAATGGAGATGGCACATTCCTTCAAAACAATGGCAATCAACAACGTTGTTACTCAGCACAACAACACAGAAGATCTAAATTACGAACAACACTGCAGAACCGTTAAATTTCAAATATCTTTGAAAACTCCCTAAATTCAAATATCTTTGAAAACTCCCTAAATATCAGATATCAGGACATTTCATTCAGTGGTTCTTTGATTTGTATGAATCAGTATCAACAGACACTCCACATGGTTTTTGACGTGTCTCAAATTCAGTCATCAAACGGCACGAGGGAGTAATAGTAAGAATACAGACACAGACAATATTTACAGCAAGTTGTCCGTGCAACATCTGGCTTGTAACTGAAGTCTGCAACATTGATTTCTACCAAAACATCAATAAAATGCCACTTTCTTGATAGGACGAATATTTCAGACACTTCCACTACTGTCTGCAGTAGTATTTCCTAAGTTTGGTCACGTCCCTCTCACCTTCACAGTAGAGAAAAGTTACGAGGAAGGAACAGAGCATTGGGGTGGGTATAATGAGATCACACGAACATGCTAATTGAAGTAGTACCGCACATGATTTGGACTTCTGGCCAGTCACTCCCTCTCAATTTGCCTTGAGTTAAGTTAGTTACACACAGTATGCTAAGAACTAACGTCGTTTTTCCTATTAGCACGACCACACTGAACCCTCCACTTCTCCGTTACACAGCCCTAAGCAAATTTATGCGTGCAACCCTTAAAAGGCAAGTTTGTGAGAGAAGGATCACCGAGTTTCCAGCTCGGCCAAAACTCGAGAGCCTCTACAGTTCCTACTACCTTCGTTTAATTGTTCAGTCACAGTTACATTCTAACTTACCTTAACTTTCTCTTTTAGTATTGTTGTGGGGAAAAATTTTTACTGAAAGGCAGAATTCCCACTATGGGCGCGCTCACAGTAAAGGTTAAGTACATTTTGACAGAATTCAAATGCGTATGTTTATGACCGTGCCCTGAATGTGACGCTACTTTGGATACTGCTGTTCTAAGAAACGAATGGGACATGACTGGCTCTCAACTTGAATGCAACTGTCAGTCCCGAGACTGACAAATCAGACAGCAATAAGACCCTACATAACAATCAGCAGAAAACCAACAATGATAGAGGTGATCCCTACCTTGGTTTTGTGGATGTGCTGGTGTTGGTATTCTGAATCAAACTCAGGCTCGCTGAAATACGACTGGTCCTGATCCCACATGGGTGGTGCCACCACCCCAACACCTGCTCCAGGCAGCACACCACCATTCATGTCTGTAGATTCAAACAGTCTTAGGACAGAGCGGTCGCGAATGTCACGGAGGTGCGATCTGCAAGCAGATTTATTCCCAAACCAGATTAGCACATTTGGCAACATGAAGACTAAAGTATAATATGAGGTGCACAGTGTGACTGACAAATTAAAAAAAAAAAAGGCAGCTGTGTTCATGAAAATGAAACCAAGGTAGCCTTTAGGAAAGGAACAAATGGAGTCATAAGACAATATTAAATGAAGTAAAGAAATACTGCACAGGTAGGCCATGGTCTGGAAATAGGTTGGAGCACGAGAGAAGGAGAAAGAAAGAAAGACAGAAGGAAGGAAAGAAAGAAAGAATAAAGGAAGGTAGGAAATGACATGAAAAGAGATAGTGGGGAAGTGATGTGGGAAATTTCATTACACATAGCATAAAAATTTATGTGTTTTGGAAGTTCAATTACAGCAACTACACATAAGACAAAAGAAAATGAAATATTTTTCCCTAATCATTGATCCTGTTTAGCCAAAACAAATGTAAATGCCAACAAAATGAGCCCCCAGCCAAGGTGGTGCCATGGACAAAGTTAAAGTATGTATCTGAACCAGGACACCTCCTGTCAGTATAATGATTAAGCTACGTGCCGGATGTCCAAGAACCCATGGTTTGATTCCTGGTAGGTGTAAGGGATGTGTCTCTTCTTCATAATGGCTAGACCAGCTCTGATGCCCAACCAGCCTCATATCCAGCGGGTACTGGGAGAACTTCCTATAGAAGCGCCATGCATATGAAGATGACTACACACCACGCCTAGTACAAAGGGTAAAAATGAGTGGGGCTATACATTTATGCACCCATACGTCTTCAGTGCAGGCACAGAGGCAACCCTAGTTTTACTTTATCTGTGTCTAGAATGAGCTCCTTCTCCGAACTGGACTGTCTTAAAATCATCAACTACAAGTCACAAAGGCAATTAGCTGTCTCTCATTTTTACATTCAATTTCTTGGGGTGAGTGGAAGGGAGGGCCTTCCTTTTGAGGTCATCTTCTATATGTAGTAGAATTATTCTCTATATTGTTTTTAGATGAGTTTAATGTGTTTGCCATTAGTAGTGTCGGCATTGAAGTATTTAAACTCACTGCCCCTAGTAAACTAAGTAATTTTTTTATATGTATATCAGTCCTTTCTTTTAATTATATCATTTTTCATTTCTTACATAATTTCATGGATATTTTTTCTTATTTCCCTTAAATTATTCTAAATAATTCTTTGGGGCATCTTGTAAATCCCTTTTGCAATCGATTTTTCTTTATTTCATTTTCAATTGTTTCTGTAACTACTATTCTACATTATTTATTATCTTACTTTCTCAATTTTTCATATATAATCCCTCATTTTTTACCTACTATATTCTTCTTTTGAATTAATACTTTTTATTTCATTTCATATATTTTGTTGTTTTGCTTCATTTTGTAATTTTCTTATCTTAATACTATTAAAAGAATGTTTTCCTAATTCCTCAACATTTTTAATAACATTCTTTAATTTACTTATATCATTAAAAATATTTTTAATCAAAATTCCTGGTAGGTGTGAATATGTATTTCCCACTTCACTACAGTACACTTTTCATATAAAACGCTATGTTACTCATCCTGTACAAGCATCTTCAAAATGTAAAGACTGTGAACACAAAATGTACGCAGTGCTGTGTAAGCCATGCAAGTTAAAACAAATCAACAAAAAAACCTCCAAATTTTTGTCAAAATATTCACTACCAATGTGGATTTTATCTCCCATCTTCAACAGTATACATCCTTTACATATCTTAATTCAATTACACGCCAAGGCTCCACCTCCCAGACTTCAGTTTTTAAACTACACGGCAAGTGTCTTGTCTTTGACATCACTACATTGGTAATTGCACAGCATGACTCTTTCAATGAACTTGACGTTTCCTTCATTTTTAACTAATGTAATAAGAGCACTTCTGACATAAAAGTAAAAAATTTGGCTCTCCAGTGTGAGAAAGTTCCTTTTAGAGGCTTCTGTCATTTCTGCTTGCCCTCCCGAATGTAACCTGACAATAACGGCTCAGTGCGATTTCCCCAGAAAGGAAGGGCAATACTGTCCATCCTTGTAATTACATCTTAAATTAATAACACACAAACACAACATAAATTACACCCACATTCTACCATAAAATGGGCCATTATTTGAGGGAAAACCTGTCAGGATAGAAGGAATTTAGAAATCCTCTACACAATAGGATTTTTACTGTAAATTTTTTTGAAGCAGTGATTCTTGCTGGCAATTGTCATTTCTTGGACCTTAATGCCAATGCTGTAACTGTTATGATAAGTACTGATAAAATGTAAGAACATGTGTAATATAAAATGAAGATTAAAGAAAAATAAACACTACTTATAAATAAAGTAATATAATAAACCAACTAAAGATGAACTGGCAAAGAGAAACAAAGTGCAAATGACACACTAACCTGAGCAAAGAGAAACTACATGCAAATGAAACACAAACCTGAGATCTTCAAGCTCATAGAACATGTCCTTGGAGGAGTCATGAATGTAAATCTTGACATGCGGTGAGTCCAGGTACTCCATGGTGAGCTGCTTTGGAAATGATCGAACGAACAGTGCCTTCACTGTGTCGATCGAAGTGATCTCATTGGGCAACAGTGCACGCTTGGTCTCACTGCGGTACTGGAGGAATACCAACCCTGCGCAGCATTGTAACCAAACACACCATGTCACGTTCCCTACCTCGCACACCCCTAAGCCACTAGCATTTCCAAGTTCGTTGTCACACAATGTAACCAGAACACATGGAAAACCTTCACACAAAACCAATTAAAATCATTCTCCTGCTGTTGGAAACTGAGATCAATTTCATCAGCTCTGGAGTTCCCCACTTCTTAAGATATAAATCTGATTGCAGCTCATGTGAATAATGCACACCTTAGACTCAAAATTAATATTCCCACCCTAAACTACTAGCAAACCTTCGTAACTAACTAACTAACACTCACATATATAAAAAAAACTTCATCAAAAGATGGCTGATTTCTTATTTTCTTTTATTCTTCTTTTCTTCAGGTTTTACAAATGTTTTGGTTTTCACTTTGTGGTCTGACGAAAAACTGTCATTTGTAAAAGGACACACATACTACATTGTGCAATGACAGTTAATAACCACCACAAACACTATACATGTTACAGTTTTCCTAACTGAAATACAAAATAGACATAAACAGATTATAACATGGGGATGAAAACAGGAGTTGTCACAGCCCATTCAATCTAAGACTTGGACTGTCCAAGTAACATACAAAACTTTATTAAATACGCCACACTATTCTATGCTTTTATAGCTGTTCCACCTTTTTTTTATATGGGACTCCATTCCTTCTAACATCTTCCAAACTACTGCTATAAATTATTTCTGGTTGAAGTAACTCCCCATCCACCAAAAACCCTATGGATTGAATACACTCCATATATCACTCTAAAACAAGAACTTATTATGCACATTACCCACAGTTACACAGAATACAGGCTGCAGTATCTCTTTTTACCACGAAAGTTAATTCTGTTACAAACATGAGCTGTCTTTATTACTGCGATGTCACAAAGTTAACAACAGTGCTGGCCAAAAAAAACAATCACACAGCAATAACAGAGGCAAAGATTGCTTTAAACTTAGGTCACTGGTCATTTTTCATAAGCATAATAAAGCAGCATCTAGAATCTGTAGTCACAGATGATAGTATGCTAAAACTAGGTCATATAATTCATTTCTTTGCTGCCCATGTGTTACAATCATGTGCATGTATCACAAATGTAACACTGCCAAAAACAGAAAAACATTGACAAGTTTAAAGGCCTCCTGGAACTATAAAATTCATTTCAATCAAATGGAAAATAAATGTCTCTGTAGTGTAGCCCACATGTCAGAGAAACTTTTTTTTTTCCAACAAAACTGAGCCCCACGTACATAATTTTAAAACACGTGGTGCAGAAACTGCAATTTTGTTACAGGAGAGATCCCTAACATAAAATGTATGTGAAATTAAAATAGATACAACAAAATAAATGTAAATAAATACTGAAGAATAAAAATACACTAAAACTGTGAATCGCTTAAGACTTAATACAATGCCACATCATGAATACAAACAGATAAAGACTTTATGACCAAAACCATAAAAAAGGAACCTCACAAAAGGAAATCCTTGCTGTAGCACAGCCATGTGACTATTGTCACATGGTGCATGCTGGCCATATTTACATGCAAGTAGGTCACCATGACAGCCTGACACATGACTCTGATGTGTTTAAATATCATGCACTGCAACAAACTCACTCTCTCTCTCTCTCTCTCACTCATACACACACACACACACACACAAATCCGCTGCAATAAACACACGCTAACACTTATTTAATCCTGTAATTTAAAGAAGTTCACATAAGCAAACTCTCTCTGTGGTGCAACAGGTGTCCCACATTCTCCTCTTTAATATTTTGAATAAATATGGCCGGAAATCTTGTTTTCCTTCCTTACAGAAACTGTCTGAACATTATGGTAAGTTGTACTACCAATGATTAGTAAGTATTTTCAAATATCCTGTGAAATCTGTTGAAAAGCAAATTCTTTTGTATGTTCACTTGAACCATTATGTTTCTTTAAAAAAAAAAAGTCTGTCTTAATAATTTCCAATATTCACTTAGGTCAAATATTTAAAAAGTATGGAATCTCCATTCTTCAGTACTGATTAAAAAAAAATTACTGAATTTTGCATCCAGGTCTTACTACAATAAAAAATTAGGTAACTAAAGAATCACACTGGCCTTCAAGGAATCCATGAAGAATGAAAATAACTTTTTAGGACCATCATAAACTGCATACATAGTAATCAACCCAATGAAATGAGACCTCTTTAAACATATAAGTGCTATCACAGCCAAAATTTCATTTTTTTTTTTTGGTCAGAAAATTCCCTCTAGCTAAATTCATAACCTACTCAAGATGTGTGCCTTGCATCCAACGTGCTATTTAACTTATGAATGATGTATTAAGGCCTAACAAAAAAAGACCTCAATTAAAAAAACTGAAAAAAAGAGGAAAAAGATCTCCCCCCCCCCCCTCCCGACCACCAAAGAGAAACCTATATTATAGTGAAGAGATAAATATTATATTCTAATAAAATACATACTATTTTCGTTCCCCCTGTCACACTGTATTCATGGAACAATGGTTTCCCTATTTTGTAACACACTATGTTTCAAGGAAATGAAGATGTCTATATAAACCATATCCAAAACCTAATTATATTACTCTACATTTAGGCCTACTTCATCAGTACAGGTGCCAATGAGTTCCTGAATACACAGAAATAAAATTACATTGGTCACTCAGTGTATGGAAAAAAAAGACTCCAACTGTAAGTGTACTTACCCATATCCCAGTCAACCCTAACCTTAATAATGGCCACTCTGATTTGTGACACACATTTGCTACTCTTTGTGTTATGCATATGCACCATACAGACTGTTTTGAACATGGCAATAAACCCTCAGGTTCCACAAAACTGAGAGTATGTCTAGCGTAGATGTGTGATTATTACTTTCTTATGCAAGGCTCTGCTCCATGGAGTTATTCAGACAGTCTTATCTATTTACCATCACATACATACTGCCAGGCATGAGCAAAAACCTACGAACATAAATATTATCTTTCACTGTAAACAGCACCTATCACCCAGAACATTAATTCTGTTTCTTGCTTGGTATATTCTCTGTCACTGCCACAGGTTGTATGATGGGTATCAGAGCACACAACCACATAAAGTAAAATTGACCTGCAGTGTACATGGCCTTTGTTCTCACATTCAATGTAATTTCATTGCATAACACACTGAGTCCACATGGATACAAGGAGAAAAGTGCAAACACAAAGCACCAGAAAGATAATACACATTTATATATTTAAAAAGTGTTTTTGGAAATACTGGTAAGTGAGAAATGTGGCAACCTTTGTCATCAAAGTGAGGCAGTGCAACAAAAGTGTCATTCAAAAAGGTCAACATTAAATCTTACAGGTTTTAGATAACAACCATACACACAAGCTATCTGATTAAGATCAAGTTTAACGTATAATGCTGAACTTTTATGGTTCGACCAAAGCAACTACAATCATGGCGAAACCAACAGTACACAAGGTATTTGTTTAAGACTGCAAATTTAAGCAGGTTTTTAAGCATACATATTCTTATGGGCCAAAACAATTCTACGGACAGTACATGTCTGGATGAAGTTTGTTTGTTCCAGTAATGCTGACAATGGCACTCACAGTAAATATTACAACAAAAGCGGTATAGGGGTCCTTTTCGCCCTCCCCCCCAACTTAAACTTGGTGACACGTCATAATGTGAAAATGAACAACATTAAAATTCAGAGCCACTGTGCTCATAACAAAGAAGCCTTCCTCATGTCAGGACAACAAAAATCCTCAGTGACTTTCACCACATTTCAAGTCTGTTGAAACCAAAACCATACACCTCCTGTAAACTTCCACAAAATAGTCAAGGTTCCATTTAACATTTTTGCACACACACACACCCCCCTCCCCCCTCCTCCCGTCTATATTTCACATGTAACAGTGGGCATCACTGTCAGGCACAGTGAGGTTATGTACGTCAACAGTTCCATCAAACAAATAAAATTCTTCCCAATGTGCAGTGCCCATTGTTATAATGCCAAAATTATAACTAATGCCAAAACTTCTGTTCTAAAAATTTACTGATGTTCTTGTTGCAGTTATAATGGCATTAATAACTGATTATACTACAAATAATTCACTACCTCCAACCTAATATCCTGTTACGAAGATTAAACATTCAATTTTGGAACAATAACTGTCCAGAAACAAATAAATCTTCATCTCCTCTCTGTTAGTGAAATCCAAACAATTCATGGTTCAATTTTGATGTTTTGTTGACCATACATCACAGCATATTTATCTCAGTATTTAACCAACTTCATGCACAAAATTTTTTTCACAATAAGTTCTATTTCATGCCTCTACATGTTTCGAGCACATGTGCTCATCATGAAATAGAACTTATTGTGAAAAAAATTTTGTGCATCAAGTTGGTTAAATACTGAGATAAATATCATGGTTCAATGTCGTAATAAGAGAGTTCACATGCAAGAATATGTGAAATCATAAAATTGCACTGTTTGTGAGAACCAGAACCACAATAACCAGAAAATAAGCACATAACTAAAGCTTCATAACATATGATTATAATTTCACCATTGAAACTGATGTTTGTCTCATCCCAAACCAAATACCGTAACTTATACAAACGGAACAGTGCAAACTCAAGTAATTAAGTTACAGACACTTTCTAAACAATGCTTGTATACTCAGCATCACCAAAATGCATCCATTTTAATTGTTGGAATTCCAAAGTTTTATTAATGTAAGAATTGTTACATCTTGCACTGTCAGAAATTACACTGCAATGCCCATATTGGTCATTTGTTTAACTTTGCAAGTTACAATATCAAACTACATTGTAAGCATGTGTATTATGTGGTGTTTGAAGCAAATCTACCAGGCATCCATTGAAAGTGTCTTCATATCAAGGCCAGAGATACTGAAATGCTCACAGCATTTGTCACTACTCAGGGGTATGACTCAAAATGTTTGTGTGTATTTGTTAAGTGCAAGTGCAAGATTCAAAAATTGAGGGTTCATATTTTAACTAGAAAATGGCAAAGTATTTAAATAAATCAGAGAGGTAATTAATGAAGAAACGTGCGTGATGAGGAACAGCGTACCGTAAACATGGTCATGAGTGACCCAAATAATGGTGTGTCATCACGAATGGCGAGAATCTCCGTTAGCTAGGACGGCTGTGTATCGTCTCAGCAAATCTCACTCTGCATACCTCACATTTTCCGGATAAAACTGTTCTAACACTGATTATTCATAGTGTGAAATCAACACAAAACAACCTTTTGTTGTTAATAATAAATATATATATATATATGGTTCTATACTTGGGGGGGGGGGGGGTAGTGGAGGGCAGAAACCTATTTTAACACTCACTACTGATGACCAGGTAGCCATATTTTCAAAGCCAAGAGAGTAGTCTCTATGTGGTGTGGTCCAGACATTAACAACATTTACAAGTGGCAAATCCATCATAACATGGAAAAAGAACATATATACTGCCAATCAAATTCTATATATAACAACTTTCTAAATTCATTTTCTCCCCCTCCAAATATGACGTTCTTATAGGTTTTATATGAACGCTATGGAAAGTCTAATCAAATTCACCAATCAACGAATCAATGCAAACCAATGCCTATTGGGTGTTGATACTCAATATGGTTACAACCACATGGTATGATAAAAAGCATGTTAGTCAATATGTCACATCACCATCCCTTAGCAAACACCAAATCATATCAACCATGGCCATTAACAAGAACTGTGAACATTTCCAATATTCTGACGTGTGCGTCAAATTGAAACGTGGCAGGCGGGCAAGCAGGCGAACGGTAGGGGCACTTTCAGACACTAATATGAACCAATAAAAAAACAACAATACTAAGAGACAACAAAGAACTATGAAGACAGCCTACACAACACACAGTGGAGTGCAAAACAGCAGTATTTGAAAGCATGCAAATGAAAGACAGTGATCAAAGACAAGGAAGGCCTAAAGTAAGTATGGAATCTATCAACATCATTACACAATGATAAGGTTAATTTAATGGTTTGACATTTTAGTCATCTGATGTCACTAGAAATCATTCTTCTCAGGAAAAAGTAATTCTAAGGTATGCTGTATGAATGCATTGTTTGACTTTCGACTGCCCGGCTAAAACTTATCTGACTACCTAACAGAAAATTCTGATGCCTTTTGGAGTAAACTGGCTATCAATCAGAGACTCTATCTGACACAATTCGGTAAATCAAGGGAAAGGGAATGATATTCTTCTCCAAAAGCACAGTAATGGTTCATGTAGGACAAAATGATTTCAAACAGTATTCTACATATGGCAAATGGAGGTTACTACAATACAGGAAATGAAAATTATGCCTTCAGCAAGCACGTAACAACAATACAAACAAAAATCTTGTTACAAGAAAACTGCAGCCAAAAAGAAACTCTGAACTCTAATTAAAACTTCAGCGAGTACAGTACGTGTGATGTCAATAAAAACAAAACTACAGAATTCTGTGTTTTGTTGACCATGCATCCTGGTACGATCCTTGTAAATAACAAACTTGAAGCACAATTTTTCATGTATGTTTATTTCGGTCAGCCATGTGCCCATCATCAGGAGAATTAATGTATCAATGCGACACCTGGTTTATGTCACAACCAGACGGTCATCTACACAGAGTAATATAAACCAGGTGTCGCATTGATACAATAATTCTCCTGATGATGGGCACATGGGTGCCCGAAACATGTAGAGAATAGAAATAAACATACATGAAAAATTGTGCATCAAGTTGGTTATTTACAAGGAAAACTACAGCATGTTTATTCAGTGTGTTACCTATTTGATTCCACACCACGGTCTGCAGAATCGATTCAGTGCTGTTATAAATCTCCATATTTTAATATCCTGCCCACACATTTCATTTGCTCATCGTACGAACTATGTATTTGCAAACATTAATATCTTCTGAGACATTGTGCGAATGTTTCCGCTGACGGTGCTGCGTCCATCTTCTGGAAACAGCAGGTGACACTGTGGTGCCAGTATCCATATAGCAAACTACACAGTGCCATAACCCAGTAGACAGTAGTCTTTACAGGCAAAGAAGTGACAATACAGAATCTCAAGCAAATATGTCACATTCACTGAATTTGAATTACACTCTCTAATATGTATTACATTATGGTAATTGGTAAAGAAACCCCTGCATGGGCCCTGACGGCTCCAGGGGGTTGAGGTTCCCAGATTTCAAAACAATCGGCACATGAAGGTGGTAAGGTCAGCCCTACGCCCCGGCATCCTTTACCCCCAAGAGACATTTCTGGTACTTATCTCTGTTAGACGCTGAGTCAACCCCAGAGCCATAGTGTGGCCAGAAGGAATACGTCAATGAAAAAATCGAACCCGCGACCTTCCGGCTTCTAGCGCAGTGCCCCAACCAACCGCGCCACTGCGTGCCCCATATATTGCGGAGAATCCCTATATCGATCTTACGAACTGTGCCCACTGTCTACTCCTTGTATCCAAATCATGACACACTGCCCTTTCAGTTATTCTTGTGGAGGGGGTTTAAGTGAACCGTACCATAACAGCACCATTGGCTTGGGTAATTTTAGACTAATAAACTGTCGTACGTCAAAACAGCAAGAGCCGTTAAATTTAGAATTACGTCGGCAAAAAAAAAAAAACTGAAGGGTGAACTTCAGGTAAATAAATCTGGTTGAATATTACACCGACAGCACACCCGTTCATAAGGGAAACCGTGGGCTACATTCATCTTCATGTTTGATTCATGATCACTCTGTTAGAAAGGAATAAAGAAGATGAAAAGCAGAGATTTTCTATATACGTGTAAACGCTAAGAGATCACGTGCAGGGGAACTTCATAAGAGATGAAAGCTTGGAACTCTGCATACAGAAATATGAATACGAAACCGACTGGGATTAACCCTAAGCTACTGCAGTTTCAAACGATGCAGAGACAAAATGGCTGATCAGAAAGAAAATATGGGAAGCTAAATAAAACATGGCATACTTGATTTCAGCTTTAAAAGGTTCTGACAACGGTATATTGCAAGTAAGTGGGCAGGGACAGCTCAGTTGGTATAGCGACTCGCCACGGGCTGGACGGTACGGGGATCGAATACCGGTGGAGGCGAGTTTTCCGCACCCGTCCAGACCGGTCCTGGGGCCCACCTAGCCTCCTGTATAGCGGGGATAAAGCGGCCGGGGGGTGGCGTTGATCATACAACCCCATCCAACGCCGAGGTTAAAGAAAGAGTAGAGCAATATACATCTACTCCCTTCTGGGCCTTCGTGACCTGTTATAGGGTGAACTCTACCGTTACGTTACCTACATTGAAAGACATGACATATTTTGAACAATGTCTGCTGTGCTAACCTAAAAACCGATCGCAATACCTCCTCCCTTTCCCCCTTAGACCTGAAGACGGACACAATTCCTGTCTCCGAAACACTGAGGGGTTTTTTAGCGTAAGATGGCGGACGTCCCTAAGCATCAAACATTGCGGGATTTCTAGCGTAAGATGGCGGGCGTCCCTAAGCATCAAACATTGCGGGATTTTTAGCGTAAGATGGCGGGCGTCCCTAAGCATCAAACATTGCGGGATTTTTAGCGTAAGATGGCGGAAGTCCCTAACTATCAGTCGTTTTTATTACACTTTATTTGTAGGTTTATCTACACATGTAACGATTAAAGAAATGTTTAAATATTTTTCGTGGAATGAAAAAGCATTTTGAAGTAAATTCCACTACATACATACATATTTCCATGCACAAGTTCATAATAATGCAACAGAACAACTGTACTTCTGTGGAATAGTCTATAATCTGTAGTTTCGTTCTGTCTGAATCTGATGCACATTCTCCTTATTCATGACGACAGCCACTTTAAACAGTGCTCTGAGTGGCCCTACGCCAGCAGCCATGCGCACAGAAAACAAGCAAAATATACGTATAACGTAACAATGAGGCGCTTTCGTACAACCATTGTTGCAATGGAAAAGAAATAAGTATTACATATTCTGAGCGTGCGTTTGTAGCCTCAGCTATCCAGCATGCAATGCGCATGCGCCATATTGTCACCTGTGACCTGTCCGGGTCTACAAAATTTTTCCACATTATCTCATAAAGGGCAAGATTTTC
>Ga0136643_10010548_pt1 | contig 13654 bp, 9 predicted proteins | sample TergutLab28metaG_FD_96883 | JGI IMG/M metagenome (GOLD analysis project Ga0136643, IMG submission 96883) | Labiotermes labralis P1 segment gut microbial communities from Petit-Saut dam, French Guiana - Lab288 P1 (version 3) (version 3) | ecosystem: Host-associated > Arthropoda: Insects >...
AACTTGATGTACAAAATTTGTTTCACAATAAGTTTTATTTCATGCCTCTACATGTTTCGAGCACATGTGCTCGAAACATGTAGAGGCATGAAATAAACTTATTGTAAAACAAAAATTTTGTGCTTCAAGTTGGTTAATTACTTGGATAAATTGCAGTTATATGTTTCGACGCAGGTTATTATTCAACATACAGATGAGAGGTCTTAACTTAGTAAGTAGAACTTTGTTTATTTTTTGCAACATGTACTGCGCACCCTCCCTAGGAGAATGAAGGGATTCACAGCATATCGCTGCACACGAAATCTCCAGTTATTATATATTTTAAGCAACTCTTTGAAATATATTAAACGAATTTTTACAACGAAATTAGCCAGATATGATGTGGAGAATTTAAAATTCATTCTACGTAAATAAATCCTTTTATTTCATTTTCGACTTATGATATGATATAGCCACGTGCTTCACATTGTTTTACGAGGTGCTACCCAAAAATTCGAGGAATATGACCATAAAAAAGTTTCTTATCGTAACTCCTAGTCTCCACCGTCTCCTTCGAAGTAGTCCCCTTGGGCACGTATACAGCGATCCCAGCGTGTTTCCCATGATTTCATACATCAATGGAAGTTCGCAAATATGCGAGTGTGGATAACGTTTTGCGATTATGCGTGAATCTCCTCAGTAATTTCATCTTGGGGAATAGGAAAAAGTCACAGGGTTCGAGATCAGGCGAATGGGGTGGGGGGAATCACTGTAATGTTATGGAAGTCAGGAATTGTCGAACAACGAGTGATGTGTGAGCGTGCGCGTTGTCATGGTGGAGAAACTAATTGTTGTTCTTCCACTTGTCCGGACGTTTGAGCCGAATGCCCTCCCTCCGCCGCTTAAAAACTCCACAGTAAAACTTGCCATTGACGGTTTGACCAGGGGGTACGAATCCCTTGTGGACAGTGCCTTGAATGTCGAAAAACGATCAACATTTCTGCGAAATTGACGCGCTTTTTTTGGGCCGCGGTGAAATTGGCGACTTCCACTGCGACGTGTGCTGCTTAGTGTCAGGGTCATAACCATACACCCATGTTTCATTCACGGGTGTGATATGGTAGATGAAGTTGGGGTTATCTCTGGCTTGTTTGAGTTCTCTGCATTCAGAAACGCGATGGGCCGTATGGTCGTCGCTTAACAGTTTTGGCACAAATCTCGCAGAAATGCGTCTCATGTACAAATTGTCCACCAAAATGCGTTGGACGGTCCCGTATGGCAGTCCTACTATCTCACAAACATCGTGGATAGTTTGCCTACGATCTGCAAGGATAGTTTCGCGAACTTTTGCTATGATTTCCGGTGTTGTGCTTGTCGACGATCGTCCAGAACACTCATCGTCGTCGACAGAAGTTCGTCCGCCCTTGAAGCGTTTGTACCATAAAAAAAGTCCGGCTTTGACTCATGGCTTTATCTCCGAAGGCTTCCTGTAGCATTCGGTGGGTTTCTGCAACAGTGTTTTTAAAGATTGAAACAAAATTTGATGCAGATTCTTTGCTCCTTAAAATCCGTCATATCAGTTGTAAAAAAAAATCGCCGGATCACTAAAATATAACTTCACAAAAACGCACTGAAATTATTAACATATCCTCTCAGCTTGACAACTGTTGGCACACTGATTCACAAAGCATACTGCTAGCCACATCTAGCGGCGAAAGGGCATATGATAACCTGTTCGGGCGCGCTGTTTAAATTCCCCGAATTTTTAGGTAGCACCTCGTAAAAAGGGGTTAGTTAACAATTAAAGCATCGCTTATTATCCTCACATCGAAGGGTATATAATTGTACGCATGTCTCTGAGTTCAGGTGGGACGGATATTTCATAAATTACGTTGCTAATAAGAAAAGACTTGTACAATACACTTTCTCTCTGTCAAATATTTTAACAAATTTGACTTCAGATTCGCACAGAAAATCGTGTTGATATTTGTGTAAATATGTCATTAGAAATGTTCAAGGTAAATAAAAACTGAAGTGCCTGAACAAATTTCAGTAAAAGTCTTAAGACTAGTCTTAATACAAGTACTTCATGATACTCACTGTGTGTTTCATCTTTAGACAGGGTGAAGGACGTAGCGATATAATAGGCACATTGCATATTTGCGAACAGCCTGTTACATTCATACAGAACAAAGCAGCTGTTTAGCTTTTTCTATAGCACAGCATTTGTATCGCCTGCAAGTGAAAAATGGGCCACGATAATAGGATATCGAAAACAATTGAAGACTTTGATACGTAACCCGTTTCGCTTCAACAGGAGAGTGAAATGGCTGATAGATGGGTTTCGAAAATCGTAGACTAAATCTGTCGTATTTATTCAACCAAATATTCATCTATCTCGCCACTCATCCAGCTACTAACAGAATCACTCACTACACAAAATCCCCTTTTTGTTAAATATTAACGTCATGAGATTACACTTCCAGGTGGGCCTAGATCTTGTAGTGGAAACTCATTTCATTTCTTTGAGATAAAAACTGAATATATAAATAATATTCAGAACTAATTCTTCTAAAAATAGTTAATGCTCTAATACACCTAATTCATTTACGCAATTTTGTGTGCTGTTCCACAGCTTTTTATTTGAAAACACTAGAAAATAATTAGTATTTTGCCACAATTACGGCGCAAAAACTAATTAGCATTAGGCCTACTTTAAAACACACTTTGCTCACGGGTCCAAACAACCCTTTACATGTACTACGTAATTCCTGGGAATACGTGACGAAGCCTGGAGGAACCTGTATTATTGTAAAATTATTTTCCTCCAATGCGTCTAGTGCAGCTTCGGTGGTCCGTTCACCCTCCCACTTACAGTGTACAGAGGGCTCTTTCTGCCAGTTAAAGTGGTCGGGGTGTGAATGCGACCACTTACATGCATCTCGCATCCAGGTTACAAATAAGTGGCTGTACCCCCTCTCTCCTCTACACATTCATAGCCTGTAGAGGGATAATTTTATCTTAGAGGCTTATAAATTTCTGCTATAGTAATTCATTTATAGGTAGGGGACCGAATGTTCTCCTATGTGCATACAGACTCCTCTATTACAGAGTGACAACATCGAAATACAAAGAATGTTTATACACTTGTTTTGAATATATAATTAGCAATAATATTCAGACCCAACAATCATATGTTATGTTATTAATTAACTAATAAACGTGGGCGACATGTTTCGATTCACGCTGAATCATAATCAGACCTTCTCTAAAAACATAGATCCATTACATAGAGCTATTAAAACACGTTATGGGATCCCAAACGTTCACATTTTAATAGCTCTATATAGTGGAATTATGTGTTTTTTTTTTAGAGAGGGTCTGATGATGATTCGACGTGAATCGAAATATGTCGCCCAAGTTTATTAGTTAATAAATAGCATGCCATGTGATTGTTGTGTTTGAATATTATTGCTAATTATATACGTATTAAACACTTCGGGGTGGAGAACATTAACTTGTTTAACTATTCGTTCAATTTAAATTACTGCATGTTAAGGGATATGTAACTTTATGGTTTCAGTTCAATTTGTAATCTTATTAAATTTCGAAGATTAGAAGATTGATTATTTGAATATTATTGAATATATTCTGAAGATTGATCCGCACTAAATATTCTCTAAGACGTCTTTACTTAAGCGCTCAAAACACCTTCGATTCTTCTGACACAGGTCTAATAAACTTACTTTGAAACCACCCTGTTTTTTAAGCTGGTCTTTCTTTTATCAATTTCCCAAGATTTTCGGATAAATCCCGCGAAAAGAGTTAGAAATGTGGATCTCGAAGCCTGTAATATAACTCGATGTCGCAAAGGAATAATGAAAGAATGCTAATAATAATACGGATGATTAGTCCGCAAGGTATTGACCGTAATTCCTGCTACCCAACTGCACACACAGACTATTATCAAACCACTGACATTATGTTTTTCTACCGCAAATATTCCTGCAAGCTGCGTCATCGGTATTAACATTTCAATATCAGAAACAAAATGTTACGTCGCTTTTACGGTTACTAATATAAGTGTTGAGGATCTTTATGGGTCACATTTTCTTTACAAGCTTACGGATATATTTTTGCAAAGTCTTTGCCATCTATGAATAAATAGAGAAAAGTGATTCGATATTTTAAATCAGAAACTCAATAAAAAAAAAAGACATTGACACTACGATTAGAACTAAGATTCACAAGAATTTTGGTTAGCTCAATCGACATTATTTTCAACTTGTTTGTGATAACAGGTGTTTTTTTCTTATGTAATGATTACATAAATTTTACTTCAGGTTTATATGTGAATAAATGGCTTATGTTTTGTTTTGTGTAGGTGTGACACTTGGTCTTCAATTATAAGGGAAGAGCATCCATCAGGATATACAGAAGTGTGGTGAGGGGAATATTTGGATTTTAGACGGGTTGAGTGACAAGAAGCAGAACAGAACTGCATCATGAAAATCTTCACCATTCACAAAATTAAAGTGATCAAACGATGAGGCGGAAGAGACAGAATTAAGAGTGGAAGAAATGAGAAATGCTAGAATTGTTAATCGAAAAACCTAAAGGGAACAGACTACTTGGAAGGCCAAAATCTATTAATATGAATCTTAAAGAAATGTACTTTTAGAAGATCTACTGGATCCAGTTGTGGGCCGTGTAGCTCAGTCGGTATAGTGACTGACTAAGAGCTGGACGTTCTGTGATCGAATCCCGGTGGGGACGAGATTTTCCTCCCGTCCAGACCGGCCCTGTAAAATGGGTATCGGGTCCTTCTCGGGGGTAAAGTGCGGCCGGGGCGTGCTGCTGACCACTCACTCCCTTCTAGTGCCGCGGTCATGGAAGAGTAGAGCTATACCTCTACCCAGCATCTGAGTCACACCGAGCCTGTAACGGAAACACTTTAACCTTTACCTTTTACTGGATCCAGTTGGTTCCGTTAAGGTACTCTCTAATGAACATACGGGTTCTAAAATGGACGAGAATATTCTTGACAGACTTTCGGCTTCTCAATATGAATTCTGTGTAATGGAGACGGTAGCTCTTTGTTTTAACTTGCCCAACTGGATTTCAATTAGTCTAAGATATCTTTGTGCTTATGGAAGCACCAGGCCACAAAGAATGTGTGAGAGTGTTTTGAAGCTAGAGAGTAAATAGAGGTACCAATTATCACACCCAGGACCCTTGGAACTCAGACAAATAACCGCCGACCACCCACTGGATGGACAGGCTACTGGGTGAGTTCCCAAATCGGTCTGTACGGTTTACGGAGGAGAAGAGTAACTGACCCTTGCTGGAAAAAAATCCACGAGCACTTGGTCCCGCACCTTTCGTCTAATAATTTCAAACTGTGGTAAACTGGTTTTTTAAAAATCTGTTTGATTAGCTAAAGACAAGCACAACCACCACAACCAACGTCATCAAGTTTCCTAGCTGCTCTGTTCCGGATCAGTATTATAGTCAGCCTACCGATTTTCCTTGTTTAATAGGACCTTTAACTGTATACCATCCTGGGTAGCCTATGATGGGCCATATTAGGAGGAGTAAGGCATTCCATCATCTCGGTAATCTAATAACGTCTCTTTAGGAAGAAACCCTATACCTCCTGTCTTATTCACTGATTGATTGATTGATTGATTGATCTTTTTATAATGTCTCTACACAAATTTCTTTTCTGCATGACGATCTCACTTCGGTCACTAGGTAGATCAGGTCGGTTTTTTACAGGGACAAGACACTGCGCATTTAAGTGGATATGTCAGAGTTTCGGAGAAACCTGCTGCTTCCATCTTCAGGGTCTTAAAGATGGATTCGGCAGGTTCCTCCAAAACGTGGGTAAGTGTCTTCAAAATAACACAGTCCAATTGTAATCAATAAACCAGACCAGTTCATGTGGAACTTGTGGTAAATGTAATGTCAAATTAAACCTTTTTTCTCCTAGCGTGTTTTTCTACTGTCAGTGTTATTCCATCAGTGATGTATAGACGGATTTTATTCCTCGACCACGAACCTTTAATAATATTATCAACCGACAGCCTTGAAAAATAACACAATTTTCTTCCTCACTGCATTCATTTCTTTATTTTTGTGGCATGGTATTTACAGGGTGAGGGTTTTAAATAATTTAGAGAGTTAAATTCATATTTGTGATAAACTAGTCACATAAAAGTAAAGATTTATGAGCAAAATAAAATATAGTGTATCTCCGCGTCTTCTTAACCTCGACAGTAGATGAAGGCGAATGGTGACCGTAAACTGTGGCCTCTGTACCCACTGCCCAATGCGTGGACGCCGGATGATTACTGGACCCAGTCCAGACACTGTGAACAAGAGATAAATCTCCGCCTTTCCCAGGAATTGAAATACCATTTATGTTCACGTCCAGTCAGTAGACGACGCTATACTGTGTGGCTTATATCTGTAACTAAGAGGTGTATCTACCTGTTTCCGCAGAGATGCTACGATGATTCCCGTATAGAAGACTCGTTGAGAGGGTCTCATTCATTTTGCTAGATAAGAGATTCCTCATCTTTTATGAAACCTGAAGCTTCATAGATATTCATACGAAAGACTCTGCTCTAATCTGGGAGAGATTAATCCAACCGGCATATTCCAAATGTGTTTTTCAAAGAATACATGTTACTAATCTTCTCCATCTACGTGTATATCCCCAGGTAACTTTCTGTTTTCACGCTTTTCCACAAAATATTTTGAACAATTTGCTAATCTCCTCCTACTTCGCTTATGCCAAACTCATGTCAATTGCATTGATTTTATAATCTGAGTAAAGTTTAGCTAAGTGCAAAAATCATGTAGACGTGCAGTATGTACCGTCCTCTATTTTACTGTTGCTTCAACTTCTCTTACCAGCTCAATTTACGCTCCTACTGCACGACAAAAGACTGAGTTTCACGTTCACGCTGTACAGGTAAAGGTAAAGTCGTTCTTATACAAGATATAACGGCATACGCGGAAGTGGAAGTACAGCTCGTGATTCTTAAACTTCTAAAACGGCCACTTTATCCATTGTGAAGTGGACAAGTGGGCCCAGGGCTGGCCTACACTCTTTTGGGAAAATCAAGAATATAGTGCCCAACTGAACTATTCTTTCTCGATTGTCCAACAAACAGCCCAGCCACTACACCGAATAATATAGCCCAGCTACGAAACGAGACTTTGTATATATTTTGAGTGGTTCTTTGTCCAATAAATTTCAACTAAACTCGCTCTTATGAAGTGGCTTTAAAACTTGGCTAAGTTTTTTATATTCTTTGCGGTCATACAGGGACGGTGAGAGTCATTGTACTGTGTGTGTGTGTGTGTGTGCATTGCTGTTTTTTTTTTGTACTTTAGATGCCAGACTGCTGGCTAGAAGTCAGTACTCGGAAGGTCCTGCGACCGGCCATCTCGACACAGGTTTTTTTTGGTTTCTCTCTGTCTATAAGCAAATGCCGAGATGTTCCCAAGTAGTAACCAATTTCATGTTTTGTTTACACGTAAATTAATCATTGCCACCGGGTAACAACCCAATTGCAGTAAATAAATATATTATATTATTATATTATGTAGCACTTCGCAATCCGAATATCCCAAAAATACCTCAGATTAAACCGTAAAGTCACCAGGAATCGAACGGCTTACTTCCGGAATACAAATCAGAAGATCTGTCACTACAAAATCGTGTTCGGTATTATTGATCTGTCACACTGTGCTTCAATATTACTCTGTGACTTGCTCCAGACTCCAACAGATATTGCGTACAACATTCAATCTCTATCAATTACTTGCCAGTAATATGAAGATGTTACAAAACCAATCAGCTTAAACCTCCGTCTGAAGTAACAAAATTAGAAGTACTTTCAATATAGTGTGAAAACTTCGGCTTAATAAATTTTCGGAAAACTAAGCTTCCTGTCATAGAGACGCTACTATTAAAACTGGACATGAATTATAAATTTATCCCGATTAAAAACGTAAGTTGCATTCGGAAGATAAGATTATTTGCATTATTTTAAACGAGAAAAAATAGTGATTATTTAATTTTAATCCAAATTTCCAAAAAAATCTGTCTTCTTTTAAGGAATTGTACAATTAAACGTCTATGGCAAAAGAGTTCCAGAGCAGCTAGGTATAGCCTGAATATCTAACAGCTATATTGCTTTCTTATAACTTTCCACGTTAAACGATGGTAGGATGTAATGTGACAGCCTGGAATGTACCTCAGAGTTCTAATATTCTTTACACTTGTTCGTTGTTTATCCTTCTCATGATAAAATCGAAAAAAACATAAATTATTACATTAATAGCATAATTTTCTTGAAACCCACGTGAACAGCCTTATCGTCGAGGTAAACACACTTTGTTTGTTTGTTAGGTCTACGTCACAAGAAAGGTAAAAATACCAGCACATAATACACTGCAGGTTCCTTCACTGAGTAATTTATATATTATATTTACCTATAGATTGTCAGTTGCTCATGCCGCGTGGTTCCTATTGATAGGTCAAAAAGGTACAGCAATCCCTGTTCAAGCCGGACAAATCCTGAGGGTTACAAAAGGTTGAGGTTTCCATATTTCAAGACAATCGGCACATTGTGGTGATAAGGTTTACAGTCCTACGCACAGCCACTTTAACCCTACAGAAAATATTCGTGGTACTCATTTATGTTAAGAGGCAGAATTGATCCCAGGGCCATGGTGCGGCCGGAAGGATTAAGCCCATGAAAATTTTAATGATCCCACCGGGTATCAAACCCGCAACCTTCGGCTTGTAGCGCAGTCCCCCACCAAACTACGCCATCGCGTGCTCTAGTGATAGTGGGGAATAGTAAATGCAGAATTTAAAAGGACACAGAACAAGCGGCTGTGGAGTGGAGTTCCGTCTTGACCTTCAGGCTTTTTTTGCAAAGTTCAGTGTTAACAAAATAGGGAAACAGGTTGCGGTGAGTGAAATTATGCATAATTTTAAAGAGGATAATTAGGCATGTAACAGGCTAAGTGACGTCATATCCCAAAACATGGAATCTCCAGCAGTACGACTATGAGAAAACCAGCTGTCACAATGTAATTTTTGCCGAACGAAAATAAATTTACTCTGATGGGCAAGAAGATGAAACATTATAATAACAACATTCCACAGTTTTAGACAAATTTCATTCAAAGAAACTTTCAACAACATAGCAAAATCTTTGTTAATTTACGTAAAAAAAATATTTTTGGGGGGAGCTCTGCTGCCCAACGCGGATCATGGCCTCCTCATTCACGAGGTATCTAGATTACACACAACGACGCACCACACTCGATAGGACTCCTCTGGACGAGTGATCAGTTCGTCACAGAGACCCTCTACCTGACAACACACAACACTCACAGCAGACAAACATCCATGCCCGCGGTGGGATTCGAACCCACAATCTCAGCAGGCAAGCGGCCGTAGACCCACGCCTTAGACCGCGCGGCCACTGGGACCGGCAAAAGTAAAACAATATGGTTGCAGTTAATTTATTTTTGAAAATGTACCGGAAATGTAACCCTAAGTACCTTACGTCATGACATTTGTAAACGTATCAGTTTTTACAACGTTGCTTCTTAGCTTTCAATGTACACTGCGACACTTTCCGGTACACTAGGAACGAAAGTTACCGAAGTAATTTCTTGTACATGCAAACCTCTCAACGCTGAAGGAGGGTGAATAAAGCCACACATCCTCTGTCACCAGCCTGGTAATTATTGGGTGTTGATGAGGATAATACCATTATTATTATTATTATTACTGTTATCGAGTTCAGGGTTACTCCGACCAGTATAATGCACAAGCGATGTAACGGTGCTGCATGACCGCCTGCGGTGCACCATTAATAACCTTAGTTATTACAGCAGCATACTTGATTCATCTATCAGCCAGCCACTCCCGGTCGCCATTATAACCTGTCATACGCACAGAACACTTCCTTTGTTCAGAGTGCACTGATCACTGTGTGCCATAAAACCTTTGCTTCTTCATAACTTTTTTCTTTCTTTGCATTCCTATATTAAATCTCCTCATATTAGAATCTAGAAGAGACCAGTCTCAGACGAAGTAGGTAGAAGACCTAAAACATGTTTGTAATTAGAGACAAGGTGGTTCTGGATTTGGTCCCCAGCATTGTGTTACTGAAAGTCACGGGCGAGTGACTAGCAACTCTTCAATTTGTTGTGGTCCCGAGTTAAGATCTTCGACACGTGACCGACCATCTGATGTCAATGAGGACTGTTCGTGAATATTTATGTTTCCTCAGGCAAATGTCTGAATAGTTGTTCCAATTAAGCAAAAATGTCTTCCGCAATACACTTTCCGACTCATCCGTTATCATTATATTCAGTTCATACTTTGAGTTATTACGAGCGTAGTGAAATAAAACCAAGAATACACCATGAAATATCTGTGGTGTAAAGTTGGTTAACACAGGCCTACTTCTTGCGGAACTTCATAGGTAAGAATAATTCAAAGAAGAACGGATGTAAACAATTATAACTTATTAGAGTGGGCGTCAATTACAATGCGGTTCAAAGCAGGGGAACACAAATCCCGTGTGCCATATTGCCAAGTCAACTAAATTTTTTACACCAGTGTCTAATATTTCTGGATCCCCAGCATGGAACTTGCTTTAGGTCAGCCTTGTGTTGCCTATCATTTTTGAGGTCGAGCTTAGGTTTTTGAGGAGTTTGCGCACTCCTGGTTTAAAGTAAAGAAAGAGTTGAGCTTTTCACAAAGATGAATATTTCACTCTGAATATGGATAATGTATATTACTTTGAAAGTGTGGGTACCTATTTACCAGTCACAACGGATAATAAACTACACGACAACGACGCGAAAATAAATGTTTGCGAGACGTCGGATTTTAACGATGCTGTTGCCGGAGTTTCAAGCCTTCTAAGGCGTGACGCTGGGTTGTTGGGTAGTTTTTGAGGATTCTGAAGATCTTAGTGCCTTCATCTTCGACGCAAAGCAGTGCATATAGCCACTCTTCTAGGGCTACTAGGCCCCGAAGATGAAAGCACCAAGATTCTCCGGAATTTACGGAACTCCTTGCCCAAAGACGGATCTTACAACTAGAAGATTTGAATTTTCAAATGCACGTTTGCTAACTAGTTCTAAAGGCACCTAATTTTTCTACCCTGAGATGGCAGCAGTATCGTCGTCCGAAATGCGTTATACACTTGAGAGTTTACAATCTCGTACACAGGAGACCACAATAATGAAAATAAAGTTTTAATAAATGTCGTTAAAAGCATCCAAATTTTAATAGTTCTTCGAACATAGCTATGCAAGGGGCGAAACTAAATAATCATTACTACTACTACTACTACTACTACTACTACTACTACTATCTGCAATTGCGTTGTCACTCGGTAGCAGTAATCCTTATACTGGTACAGACAAAACAAATAAGAATAAGTATACTTAAATGAAACAATACAGAAAATACAGTACAAAGAGTACAAACATGGTAAATACAAGAACACGTATTACCAAAACACCCACACATTACAAACCCCACACATACACACATTGCAAAGGAAGTTAAACGGCCACAGTACAAGTTAAAACAAACACAGTACAAGATACACCCCAATTAAATAGTGACAATAGAATCAAGTACCCCCCCCCCTAGTATAATAGCTCAGTCGGTATAGCGACTGACTACGGGCTGGGCGGTCCGCGATCGAATCCTGGTGGGGACGAGATATTCTGCCCGTCCAGACCGGCCCTGTGGCCCACCCAGCCTCATGTACGAATGGGTACCGGGTCTTTCCCGGGGGTAAAGTGCGGCCGGGGCTTGCTGCTGACCACTCACCCCTTCTAGTGCCGCGGTCATGGAACAGTAGAGCTATACATCTACCCAACTTCTGGGCCACACAGGGCCTGTAACGGAATTACTTTACCTTTACCTTTACCCCAAGTTTAAGGTCACTCTAATGTACATGGCACTTTTACCACAAAGAACTTAACCGTAACTCACTTCACTCACCGCAACTCACTTCACTTCACCGTAACTCACTTCACTTCACCGTTACTCACTTCACTTTACCGCAACTCACTTCACTTCATCGTAACTCACTTCACTCACCGTAATTCACTTCGATCACCGTAACTCACTTCACTAAGCTGTAACTCACTTCACTCACCATAACTCAGTTCACTAAATAACGTTGGACTGGAACGGCTCAAAATGGAATGTGAGTCGCAGCTCGACAAAGTGTGAGTCTTTATGTACGGTGGACAGAACGGAAACACTCATGCAGTTCCCTCTCACTGTGCTGTCCCTTGATAACTGTAGAGGTAATAAACGTAACTTGTCAAAGTGAATGTTGGCGGAAGTTATCAGAAGCCGCAGGATTAGTTTGTATTCAAATCTGCAATCTCTCTGACTGTCCGCGATAAATTTGCTTATGCAATAACAGTTCCACGGGCCCATTGCATCCTGAAGGGTAAGCCTCTGGCGAGTTTTCGTGCTGGTAAAGTACGGCACATTTCTATGGCTCTAAAATCTATGTCGGTACACCCATTGACACGGTAGAAAGGTGAATTGTGTGCAGGATTTTCATCGGGAAACCTGGAGAAAAGGGTTCCGCTTCGGTGAACTAGCCAGGCATAGATTGATATCAAAAGTGCTATTATAGGCGTAGGGGTCGAGGGGAGGTTTGTTTCAAAACGTTATATATAATTGGGGTTCTAACAACGCATGCAATTTCTTGAGTATTGAGGACCTATTAGCTTCTCATGAATAACTCGTTTTCATGTTGTTAGTTAATTGGCTGATTTGTGCACTCACTATCTTGAAAAATAAAGACACCAGGTTGTGATATATATATATATATATATATAATATATATTAACCTGCTTTACTTTATTATTTTGTACAATGACCAACAAATGCACAATTAATTGACAAATTATCACATCCCTACATGTTTCGAAACTATTGTGTGCAATTGTCGGTCACTGCACAAAATAAAAGAAAAACGATGGGCGGTACAAGTATTAAAATTAATCGTCTTGTTTAATTTCATTTTAAGTTCTGGGAGTATTTAGAAGAGACTCGTATTAAAGAAAATAGAAAAGAGTTTGAAGTAATTTCATAAAATTTTTTATGTTCTCTTGGCGGTAAAAATTTATACTTTTGTCTTCTGGATTATCACATGGTAGGTAGGTAGGTAGGGAGGGAGGTAGGTAAGTAGGTGGGTAGGTAGGTAAATAGGTAGGTAGGTAGGTGGGTAGTTAGGTAAATAGGTAGGTAGGTAGGTGGGTAGTAGGTAGGTATGTGGGTAGGTATGTAAGTTGGTGGATAGATAGACAGACAGACAGACAGACAGACAGATAGCTAGATAGATAGATAGATAGATCGATAGATAGATATTTAGGGAGGTAGGTAAATAGGTGGGTAGGTGGGTGGGTAGGTATGTAGGTAGGAAGGTGGGTAGGTGAGTGGGTAGGTAGGTAGGTAGGTATGTAGGTAGGTAGGTATGTGGGTAGGTAGGTAGGTAGGTGAGTGGGTAGGTAGGTGAGTAGGTAGGTAGGTAGGTAGGTAGGTAGGTAGGTGGGTAGCTAGGTAGTTAGGTGTGTAGGTGGGTAGGTAGGT
>Ga0136643_10010554_pt1 | contig 13648 bp, 6 predicted proteins | sample TergutLab28metaG_FD_96883 | JGI IMG/M metagenome (GOLD analysis project Ga0136643, IMG submission 96883) | Labiotermes labralis P1 segment gut microbial communities from Petit-Saut dam, French Guiana - Lab288 P1 (version 3) (version 3) | ecosystem: Host-associated > Arthropoda: Insects >...
ATGGGGATTCGTTAAAGATCGAGTGTTCGTACCACCTTTGCCTGCAAATGTCGTTGAACTCCGAACTCGAATTACTGCCGCAGTTGCAAAAGTGACGCCAGAGATGCTACATAGCGTGTGGCAAGAGACTGACTACAGGTGGGACGTCTGCCGTATTACCAATGGAAGTCACATTGAACCATAACTATCCGAGGTAAAACTCGGTGTGTTTTGCTATATTTTGACATTTCAAAACGTTGTGTATGTCCTCTGTATAAATTTCTATACGCTTTCAAAGTTGTAAAGCTCTTTTTAAAACACCCTGTATTATACTTTATGCTTGAGGACGGTATCCTGTCAGAATTAGTTATTAATAGTGTCATTTGTGTGTTTTTTTTTACGTTCAGGTGACCGTGCGTCGTAATAAATTCTTATAATAAAACCAACTAGATGCACTAATTTCTAAAATTCATTTTTGGAATATAATTCTACTAGTTTCGGACAGTTCCTCTGTCCATCATCAGAGATGTTCAATACGTAAGATTCCGAATTTGACATTCAGAGGACCGTGCATCGTAATAAATTCTTATAATAAAACCAACTAGATGCACTAATTTCTCAAATTTATTTTTGGAATAAAACTCTACATATTTCGGACAGTTACTCTGTCCATCATCAGGAGTTTTTCACTATACACACAGCAATGGTATATGTCATACAGGTTTGCTGATAACTGTGGAGGAGGATCAGGACGTTCCGTCCTGATCCTGCTGCTTATTATAAGAATAAGAAGCAATTTATATCTATTGATTACATGTATATGTGAAGTAGATTATGTTCGGCGAACGTGATTTATTTTTTGCTGATTAATAATTGTTTTACAGGAGAGTTTCTCTCGCTGTGTTCTCCGACTAGCAGTAACTTCGAAATTGTTTAGTCTGGCCTCTAAATATAAGTAATTCCCGGCTTTTATTAAAGTATGCGAAATTTCAAATTGTCTCTATTTAAAGGTAACAAGAATCTTCTGCTCTATTTCTCCTTCTTCATCTAACCTGAATCTGACCTGATATCACTGCCTTACAGGTAAGGTAAAGGCAAAGGTAAAGTCCACCCTTGTACAGGGACTGAGGCTCTGTACAGGCCGTACGGCCCATAGGGGGAGTAGAGGTATAACTCTACTCTTTCTTGACAACGACATTAGAAGGGGGTGAGGGGTCAGCGTCACGACCCGGCCTCTCTTTACCCCCAGGAAAGACCCGGTACCCATTGTACAAGAGGCTGGGTGGGCCCCAGGGGCCGGTCTGGACAGGTGCGGAAAATCTCGACCCCACCGGGATTCGATCCCCGGACCGCCAAGCCCGTAGCCAGTCGCTATACCGTATACGCTAACCGGCCCACACTGCCTTATAGAGTAACGCACAGAAGTTTAACGCGTTCGTGTGTAGTATTTAAAAGAACAGTGGTCGGAACGTGACTTAATTTAGTTTTCTTGCACCATGGATGGATGCACAGATTAGACGAGAAATATAGAATGTCGTAGATATAATTTCGAAATTGCAAATATTCTCACGCTGCACATGTAATCGTAATAAATTGCGTAATTTACGGTTACCCGTTTAGCAATTGGAATAGAGGCAATAAATTTTACGGAAGACAGCCATAAACTCCTTCCGCGCCCCTGGCTTCATGTACGAAAACAATCAATTCAGGCCATAGGGAAACAGAATTCTGTGGTATCTAACTTATGTTACGTGCGAACTATTTAATCTAATTACACCGTTTCCTGCTGCGAACTTTACAGTGACTGTGAATAGTTGGTATGTGGCGCCAAAGTACCTGATGACAGTGGAAAATGAATTAGAAAGAATGTAGGAAGATGTCGTGGCGTAGGTACTAAACCAAGTACTTCTCTGGTAGGACTGAGGTAAGCCATGAAGAACATCAGGCATGGTAACTGGAATTACGATAGAGATTCGAACCAAGCACCTTACGACTATAAGCCAGAAACATTATTGCTTGAGACAACTTGCTCGGTAGTTTTAAAATGAATTACCACAACGCAATGATGTTCGTACGACAATTTCCTTGGGTGAATAACGCAATAGGTCGCAGTGTAAGCATAATGTTATCTCCTTGTTTAGAATTATATGTTCCTATGACTATTTTCCAAGCATATAACTTAACTGCTCTGCAGGAGTAATTGTCTCAAATTGTGAAATGATTTCACATACTCAACACGCTCGTACGATTAACTCCTGGAAACTGTGAAATTTATTCGAGTAATATATAAAAATCATCAGTTTCTGCGTCACAGAGATTACAATTCATGTCCGGTTAATGCTATGTAGGGAAGGCATTGCTCTTTTTTTGTGAGCTTCATGCGATAAAACAGAAACGCAAAATGTGGGCAAACTGTCGATTTGAAATGTAGGACATATTCTCACATGTGATAATCACTAGGCTTACAAAGGTTAAGAGGAACGAATTTGGGCAACATTAAGAGAAACACTGCCTTCTGGGGAATATCTCTTTTTCAATTCATAAAAAAAAATATATTTTTTTTCGAGATATTATTATGTGGCTTGTACCTAATTTTGACGACCAATTTCCATCTGTTTTCAATATGTCTTGAAATATTATTTGTAATTACGAATGCACTTTGCTTCCAGTTCGTCAATGTGTATTATTTATGTAAAGTCAGTAAACGAAATTATAACCTGGTGTGTATTTAATGTAGGTATATAATGACACACAAAATATGAATTTCGATATAAGCTTGAAAATTAAGCACTTAATTGAAAATAATGTTAAGATAATCACAAATATTTAAATTATGATTAATAACAGGACTTCTCAAATATTTCCCGACTTTCCGAATAATAGGTCGATATCAAAGATGTTGAATTGATTTTCATTACAGTTTTATGTCACATAATTACAGCTACGTCGTTTTACTGGGACAAAAAATTAATAGGCACCCTGAGATCTTTGGAAAGGGTATGTAGTCAAACACAACTATGTCAATTAAGCTGTATTTAATGGTTATACTAGACAACTACATGTTTCGGCCTTTACTGTCTTCAAGAGAACTTGAGGTCCCTCGGACCTTAAGTTCTTAAGGCCGAAACATGTAGTTGTCTAGTATAGCCATTAAATACACCTTAATTGATATAGTTGTTTTACTACATACCTTTTCCAATTTTTACACAAACAACGGGGATGACACACTTCCTAGATCTGTAGATCTATTATTATATTTAAATTTCTCACTTACATATTAACTTATTTTTTAGATCGCGGTCTAAATTTCTCATTCACATTAGGAGAGCTTCGGAATGAATGATAAATCGTTGTTTGATGATGTGTCGTGGTCAATTCGAAGCGTTGGACTATATCCGTGACCAGAGGGAAAATGAAGATGAGGCAAAGATGTCGGGTAAGCACGAAGTAGCGCAAAACTGTGGAGAGGTGTGACACAGGATGATTTAAAATGTTTTAAAATATTGTAGATGATTACATCTTTACCTCCTCTGAACACTGAACAAATTAATTATGTTCATGTAGCTAAGCTCATTTGAATCAGTAGGCCTAACTCCATGAGCAGGATCGTTCTGGGGATATCTGACATAGCTGAGCTCAGTGCTAAATTCTCCCGCCTTTTATGGGGCCTAGCATTACAAAACCCTACTCACAACCGAAGGGCATAGGACCGTTTCCGGAGAACGTTTAATACGCCTATATTCCGCGCTTCCATACCCCATGTCTTGGAGATCCATTTTAATATTATTCCACCACCTACGCCTATGACCGCCAAGTAGTTTCTTCATTCCATGTGTTCCGACAAACCATTTTGTTTTTTTATTGCGCACGCATGCTACGTCTCCTTCCCATCTCATGCTGCTTGATTTCACCTTCTAAATAACAAGTCTAGTGAGACTAAAAATTGCAAAACTTTTCGTTCTAATTTGAAATAATTTTTGTGATGAAAGTGGAAGATATCGCAGGAATAGCCTTGAAACATACTGTCGTTCGAAGTAACGTTAAGAGCGACACAAGTCTGGAATGGCTGATCGAATTGCTAAATAGTCATTTCGTGTGTATGTCTAATCCGTTTCTCCAAGACAGTTCTGGACTATTATGTTACAGAACCGAAAGCAGAACATCGGCAAAGGTTGCAGATTATGAAATCACGCAGTCCGTGAATGTAGCAGGTGCTTGAGTTTCTCTTGCAGTGCGCCGTAGACTTGTTTTATAACCACTTTCATAACACAGATTTCCATTGCATTTTATTGATAACTTTCCCTATTCAATGCCACTGTCCACTGAACCATTGTTAATGTACCATTGTAGGGGTTTTTCTGATTGTGACGTTGTTCGTATAAGCGAGCTAGCCAGGACTCGTACTTACAGCGCTTAAGCCGGGAATACGCAGGGATGATGTAACGAAAGCCCTGTAGTTGGTATGTGGTAATACGCAAAACTTGAGCTTCTGTCTTTGTGTGTAAAATATCATAATGTGAAACTTAGGGATTTACTCACTTGCACAATTATGAATGCAGGATACGTATAGCTGATCATGCAACCGTAACAAAACCGTTTCTGACTCTGTTACGGAAGGCTTGTTTTGACATTCATGAGACCTTATGAAGTAAAGAAAAGTAACTCAGATTGTGTAGCACATGTTCGAAAAATAGCAAAGGTGAAATAGAGTGGAACATAACAAGGGAAAGAAATTATTAAATTATACGGAGATCATTTGTCACAGACTGACATTCTCATTAGTAGCATTGTTTACATTTACAAAATTTGTAAAACCGACTTCTTGCAACGTCATAGCCACATTAATGTGGCACATTATTTTGAATTACAAGTTTATATTCCGAGAAATTAATTCACCAAAGATACAGCATAATGAGTGAATCAGTGGATCAGTGAGTGTGTGCACATCCTTTCACTCAAACTCGTCATCCATTGGCCTTGCCTCTCACGTCTGCTACTGAAATAACATGGCGGGGAATTGTGGGTGACTCCATCGCTCAGACAAGGGATTCCCACAGAAAGTTCCCTTATGACCTGGAATTCTAGTTGATCCATTAAGTAACCTTTCCTTATCCAACGTCATGGCTGTCCACTTCTGTGCCATTAGAATAATGTTTTATATTGGTTTACGTACCTTCTGTAGACTCTGTGGAAGGGTGATGTAGTAACGCGTCTGAGTTTTATTTGGGTTCTGTTTTGGTAGAACTTTAGTCGGCAAAGCACCTAACGCGGCTCGAATTTTCGTGGTTCGGGCCCACCAGACAAACGAAAAGTTAATGGACTTATCATTCCGAATACCTCTCGATTCACGAAGCTCTTAGTCAGCGATATAGCTTCAATAAAACAACAACGAATTAAACATCGTGAACAGACATTGAAGCCAATTCGGCTACCGGAGTTCGATCCCTGGAATGTGCATGAATTTTTTTTTGCCACCTCGTGATACTGATTTCCAAACACTTCCATCTCCTTTATTAAGCAAGACAGGCAATGTACATATAACGTAACATCAAGGCGTGTTCGCGTAACCGTTGTTGCAGTGGAAAAACAAAAATGCATTCTGTGTTTTTCCACATTATCTCATAAAAGGAACGATTTTCGGGAAAAAAAATTATGGAACTTAAAATGTGTGTTTTGATTTTCATTACAACTTTAGTCTGAAAGTTTCCTCACTCTACGAAGAATTCAGTGAGTTATCATAAATTTACATAGATATTCGTGTAAAATACCTGTTATTCGTGTCGAAATTTTAATTAAGCTTCACTTTTCTCAACATATTTTCGAAAAGTTCCCCAATATCAAATTTAATTAAAATCCATCGAATGGGAGCAGAGTTGTTCCATGCGGACGGACAGACATGACGAAGTTAATAGTCGTTTTTCGCAATGTTGCGAACGCGCCTAGAACCAATTATATTGTGAGGGAAATAAGTGCTATTCCAAGACCCATACAGACTTAAGTCATAGAACTGCACTTTGGGCAAAATGTGGTATTTTTACTGTCAAAGCTGGTGCTGTGTGAAAAATCACTGAGGCTTACAGAAGCAGAGAGAGCGGAGCTACCGACAGAACTAGACCACGCTGATGACAGGCCAGCTGGGTTGTGGACGTGTCATGTGATCTTAATACGTGTAATGTGTAGAGAGATTACTGCGTCAGCAATCTCTTTATGTTTCATTGACCCCAGCTGGCTCTAATAGCTGGCATTCAGTCATCCGCACGCAATACTAAGTATAGGTGTTCATTGAGCATATCATGTCCGACCTAAGGTGGGTCTGACGGCCTTGTGAGCTTTGTGTGGTGCATAATTCGGCGGGGAATTTGTCGCGCTTGTGGAAATTATTAGCCTGTTGCTGGTTTGAGGACGAGCACAGTGGGGCCCCAGTGAATCACCTGGAGCGTGACACAAGGAAAGCCCAGTCGTGACTGCTTCTGTTTGGAATGCCACTTTCTGTTCCTGTGGATTTCTTTGGGACGTCACACTGAATCATCTTTGGTTGGGGATGATTAATACATTATTTTCTTGCATCGAGTTTCCAATTTACATTTTATTAACGATAACTGTCGTCTGGCATGTGATGCTGCTTAGTTTGGTAGGTAAATAGGTACCAAGATTTTGGAGTACATTTCTGCATCCATCTTCGTTGTTGAAAAGTGAGCTATTTGTATGTTGATGTAGGCTATGGGTTTCCAACACGCAGCCCTCCAGGTTGTATTATGCGGCCCACGATTTGTAAGTTGTTGTATACACTATAAAAATTACACATTAGTTTAGACGGTTAGGTATACCAATTCGTCCATAACGGTATCATCACTTTGCCGTGGTGATGATACCATACTTGCGTGACCAAGTGACTCTGAGGGCTAAGCCGTTGGGATCTTAAGCTCCTGTTAGGGCCACCGTTGCCGGAGAGACCGAGGATGTTAGGTCACTGGTCTTCCAGGTTGGGGGTTGTGCGTGAAACATGGGCACTGATCCAAAAAATTATAGTTCACTAACTGCCGTATAAATGTGGTTTATTTAAGCTCAGTCCAAAACTGTACAGGACTGGATTGTTTTCGCACTGAAAATATTAGACAAGAACTAGACGTCACTCCCATAAATGCAAATATTGTTAGCTACAGGAAAATGTGGGAAGGATATTAACTCAGAATGGATCGATCACATATTCTGAAGATTGCTGTCGAATATATACAATAGTCAGAAGAGATGTGGGACGTCCAAGAAAGAGACGGGGATTGTGAAGTCTGAACAGGCCAAAGGCCTAATCCTTGAAAGTAAGATGATGATGATGATGATGATGGTGGTGGTGGTGGTGGTGGTGGTGGTGTTGGTGGCGATGTACCACTCACTGTTATTTTTCCACATGCGGCCTGCGAAGCACCACACATTAACGGTTGTGATCCTTTGTCTTTCAGACGACCATAATATAGGCATTGGGTTCCTCCGAAACGTTGGTACGTAGAATCCAGTTGAAATATGATGGCACACGGTGACGCACGGGAGGGGAAGTGAAGGGGTAACTGGCGAATGGAGTGGGTAGCCACCTACCAACTAGACACAACGGCTGCACATCGGAAAATACAATAATTTCTGTAATCACCACCGTGAATACCCTAGATCACACGAATACCATCCAACACAAGCGACTGGAGACAAGACGAGATAAAAGTCTCTGTTATACCCTCAGGAGACGCGCTTGTCCCTGTTCCGCATGAAGAGAGTCCCACGGTGAACGGGTATCTACCTAAAAGCCTTGATGCCGTTGTCAGCTACTCACCTGCAGGACGGTAACATGTAACAGTCATCTAGAACCGAGAAACAAAACAAAGATATAACGACCCTTGGCGTACATCAGGACCAAACACTTTAATTACGAGTCATGGGATTTTGAAGACAGCTTCGTCGTTGTAGGCAACGAAGACAAGGAAATATTACTCCTTCATATTCGAGAGGTCCCAGGTATGCATCATGGCCCACAGAACACCTTATTTAAAGAAGTTAATTTGCCTCTCTGATAATCTTCATTTAAAAATGGATGAACTTGGCCCCCATTATCCATATATCACAAAAACAGCTAGAGATTGAGTTCTAAAGATGTTTAATTATTTGAAGCGACGCAGAGAGAGGGGATTTTCACGTTGTCGCCAGATCATGACATCGAACTGCCGCTTCCTGTGGTATCGTTATTAGGATGGTCTAATTGGAAGCTACGGCAACATCGCGGTCTTGGGGCTCTCTCTCTCTGTCTTTGGATCGCCGTCTTAATTGAATATAACAATAATACGGCGAGTGATGGAACTCTCGCTACAGGTAAGCTCTGGCGCCATGCCGGATACCGGTTCTGTAGCCTGCTGTGGGAAGAGAATACTGGAGCATCGGACTTGGGGGCGCCATCGCGATGTCTCCGTTTTCAAAAAGATATACAGCAGTTCACAAATCTGTAACCGGAACAGTTTACTATTCAGAGACGAGTAGCATATGTTGTTATTTAATGGTCATTCCAAATGACCAGCAGTGACGACATAATGAAGACCAGGAAGTGATGAATAATAGAAGAACATCTCTAAGAGGGTTACCTCCTGTGTACGAAATCCATGTATAATATAGACTATTAATGTGGAATTCACGAAATGTAAGCTGGGAGCCTAGTATTCAACTATACGTGCAGAATTATAGGCTAAGAACCTTAAGGGAAGAAGTAGCTTTAGTGTTAATTTTATAGTCGGGAATAACACTGTAACAAGTGTTGTGAATTTTACAAGCAGTGTTAAGAGTCCCTCCCCAGTCTCATATTTCTCATCAAGCCAGTCACCCGTCCACAGCATCCTCTTGCCCATTGTTCCATCCATCCATCTGTAGACACACACACACAACACCTATATCCAAAATAAAATATATTAGTACTCACATAAATACGTACATCGGTTTGCTTCTGTCTGTCTGTCTCTCTCTCTCTCTCTCTCTCTGCCTCTGGTGAAACAATTGAACCTGCATTAAAATGCATTAAAAAATTGGACCCTCAATTTCCAATGATTGGAGCTTCTCTTAGAAACACCGAACTGAAATTCCTAAGCTTTGTGTCAAACTGTTTACGTCCACGACAAATATTTACTTCGCACAGGTTGCTGGAAACTACCGCAACACAGGAACTGTAATAATGAGTCTTGTTTTGCGTGTCACTTCATATCCATTAGAGTAACGACGCAATTCTAGTGTTTGAGGTTAACACCCAGCGAGGAAAAAAAAAAAAGGAGGTCAAGAATGACGTCACAGCGTGGATTCTGAGAGGTGAGATATACTAAGCTTCTCTGCTTGGAGATTTCTCTGAAACATCTGATGAATTCAGAACCTGAAAGGTAAAATAATGACCTGAAGTTCAGACAATAACACTTACCGCCACTGGGACATGCATCTGGTAGTGCGGATCTCGCGCAGGATAAAACTAAATAAATGCGCCTTTCTGTGTTGTCCCTATAAGGCAGAAACTCTTGCAATAGGCGCATTTCTTGATACAACACAAAGTATACCGTCAAAATCTTTGATCCAGGAGGTCGGTGGACCTCGGGGCCGATCTGGATATGTCCGTCTCGTCCCCGGCCGGTAACGAGTCGTCATACCGACTACACCATCCCGGCCTTCAAAAAAGCCTATGAATGTGAAATGTTATGTTTTGGGTTGGAGAACATAAAGACTGGTCGTTCGGAAATGACAGTATGTACTTGGTAGGCAGAGTTTCTCCATCTCCTACCTGAATGTCTTTCTAAAGCTTTATAGTCGCGTATGAAACTACTGGGTGCCACGACCTAAAAGATCGTTGTCTGAATTTCGAAGGAAATATTGTGCTGCTAAGCTTGTCCAAGATGCAGGCTTGTTGCGTACACTCCAAAAATTGTGCAGTAAAGGCTATTTAGTATACGGACTGGATTGGGCTGGCCCAGGATAGCGACAGGTGGCGGGTTCCGTGAAATGCGGGGAATTTCTTGACTAGCTGCAAACCAGTTAGCTGCTCAAGAAGGACTCTGTACCATGGAGTAAGGAAGTAAGTAATATCTACTCGTGTTCGTTCCTTCAGATTGTTTAAGATTTCAACCACTGACCAAACCTACTCGTAAACCCCATCTTTCACGACGTCCCACAAGGATCAGATACGGAGATCCCGAAGGGCAGGAAGTGCATGGCTCTCCTCCGAGCCATGGCTCAGGTAACTTCCTTTTCAAAAAACTTTTCGCCGCATTGTGTATGTGTGATGGCTGTTTATCAAGGTGCGTAACGTTTGGTTTTTCTGTAAAGATTTGGGGCTCTAGTTCAGTGTTTCTCAACCGTCGGGCTGCGGCCCGGTACCGGGCCCTGGCATCAATTATACGGGGCCGCGAGAGATTCTCCTGGAATTGATAACTAATTTAAATGTAATTTTATATTTGTTAACATGCCACACCGTACGCATAATTGTACTAATATCTTTATGATTATTCCATAATTAGTTACTAATACTTATGTTAGTTTAATGTATGAACTTACAAAAATTGGCAGGGTACTGACGAGTAAATCTGTTGGGACCGGGCCCTCGTCTTATGAAAAAAGAATTTACCGGGCAGTGGTCTCACAAAGGTTGAGAAACACTGCTCTAGTTGCAACTCCAACATGTCACAACAGATAATTCGTTCACTGTTTGGTACGACGTCTGATATCTGGATGTGTGCTGGGCAACGAATGGAACACATATTGACCTTGAATTAGTTAGGAATCTTTTTAAGTTGCTGTTTATAATGCCGTGTGCTTGATTATATTGTTTCTCTTCGTTTCTTACCAATGAACTCTTTCTAGTCTCTGACTTCATTTATCACTCTGTATATTTGATATCATAATTAGCACGATATTGATCTATGAGAACTAAAATTGATTGATAAAACCTTCCTGTACGCCATTACTACTGCTTACTGCTACTGCTCCTGTTGCTTACAGATTCGTCTTCCGGGCACTGATAATAACCACGCCAAGGTAAACAACTTCCGCATGACGTCATGAATTGTCAGTACAATTACTACAGTTTCTGTGTTTCTGTCTATATCTCCATATCCCCAGATTTTGTTGTCTTGCTTACATAGAAGTTGGATGCTTTTGTCTCAGTGATTTTTACTGAAATGTCACCAAGACGGAGACTAACTCTTACGTAACTGAATCCACATTGTGGTCCTCGCAGTTGAACTGCGTAGCGTAGATCGTGTCTGATTCGTTAATAAGCTGTCATTCACGTAGTTTAGGTGGTGTCCAATGACAACTGACGCATATGCCGATGTTGAGTGCTATAGTGGTCTATTTGAAGAATATGTCGACATTCTCTTCCACAGAGGGAGGAGACCCAACTAAATGAAAGGCTGTACAGCTTGTCCCAACTGAGATTCGAAGAGACATTCTCCGAAAAAGGAAGTAAGAGTTGTACTATTTTCCTGTGAGTTTTGATGTTATGGTTGATGAATGGAAAGAATAAAAAAAAACCCCCAGTGCTTAGTGTTTTGTACCGCCATGCTCAACATCATTACTCTGCATTTTGCCCAGACGGTGCACTTGTGTGTTCCGTACAGTTCTCACACCATACGGTGATTTTTATCCTATGTAACTTTCACCGATTGGACTTTCTAATGGAAGCATACTCTGTTCTCTGTGAGGAACATTCAGAAACATTTTTTTACCGGTCGTTAAAGAAGTGGTTACAGATTTTAAGGATGTGTAGTACTCACTTGGCGGCCGGGATAGCATAGACGATGTAGGGACTCGCTTTGAGCTGGACGGTTCGGGGATCAAATCCCGATGGGGGCGGGATTTTCTGTACCGTCCAGACCGGCCCCAAGGCCCACCCCGCCGTATGTCTTTTAACAGGGTAAAACGGCCTGGGTGTGGTGCTGACCACCCACACATTGCGAATGTTTTGGAGCAATACCTCCGCCTCCCCTCTGTGCCTGCACAGGCATATCATTGTTTTACCCTATGGTAATCACTTAAACGAGCAAAGAAATGCCAGTCAACATATCTTCTAACACCAATACCTTGCAAGATATGGGCGATATTTGTGTTTGGGTAATAAGATAACAATGCAGGACGCTTCAGTAGATATGGACGGTCTTAGGAGATCAGCTCTTAAGACCATCTGTCCCATCTAACACACTAAAAGGTGTAGTGTACTGTCCGTTTTTGTTTAATGATTTGCCGGTACTCTTGTAAGACGTGCCTGTTCATCAAAGACAACACATGCGGGTCATGCCTGATGAAACATCGCCTACATCATTTTCTGTGCACTGGCAGACAGCACGTGATCCAAACTAGAATGAACTGGATGGAAGAGTTTGTAAGTAAAATTGTCCCTCTGCCTCCTCGACATGATACCATGGGGATGTTCGTGCACAACTTCATGGATTTTAACCTCCACGTTAAGTGCATGTGAAGGTTTAGTTTCATGCACTGCCTTCTGTCACTCTGCTGTCCAGGCAAGCTCTCTCAGTACCTATCGGACTGGGCAGCTTCTATAACCGTTGCGTTACGTGTGCAGGATAGAAGACTGTGTCTCTCTCGGGATCGAAACCCGCTTCGCCGTCCCCAACTCGTGGCCTAATACTTAAGCTAATTGAGTTATCTGCCGCAGCTTTTTCGTTCGAGTACAGGCTATTCCAGCGGTATAATGTGTACGGTATTTATGTTTGGTCTGTAGTGCCTTCAGTAATTGTGGAGACAAGCTAGACTAGCTTAGTCACTTTCGCGACTGGCTGCGAATGTTAGTTCCCTGTCTTGTCCAGATAGACTCTCTTCGGCCCATCAAGCGTTCTGTCCAGTCGGTACTTGGAATAAAGCAGCAGGAGCTTGAAGCTTGTCACTCACCTCCATAATGCATGAATATACTCCAATCTCCTATACTTCTTCATAGTTTGGAACCGACGGTAGTGGTACATTGTTAATGTACGATACTGTTGCATTCCTCGCGGTTTATTCCCGACTGATTTATGTGATTTGCTGGTGGAGAAACTGATAAGTACTGTTGTCTTGGGATTTCACCAGATGGCAGCACCAAACAAGCGTTTACAAAAATCTGAATTTCAGCATTAAACACTCATCATTCCAATACGTACAGCGCGCGAATGCGCGATATGTTAAAGTTGGTTCAGTTCTATTTGAGGACGCTGCCATTAATGTTGCAAGTGTTTTACAATAAAATTAAGGTATAGCCAATCCATGTGGGATTTGTGGTGGACAAATTGGCACTGGGGTAGGTTTTTCACAGAGTACCTCAGTTTTCCTCTGTTACTATCATTCCACCAATGCTCCAGACTCATTTATCTATTCCCTTCGCTGTGTTAACTCAGCAGTTTGACGGTTAGGTTGAAGAAATCCAACGAGGTGCAACAGTATGCAGATATTTATTTACTGATAAATTACTCTACATATTTCGGGCGTCCATCGCGCCCATCATCAGGAGTACATAAACCTGTACCAGAGGCTGCAACTACAGGTTTATGTACTCCTGATGATGGGCGCGATGGACGCCCGAAACATGTAGAGTAATTTAGCAGTAAATAAATATCTGTATACTGTTGCATCTCGTTGGATTTCTTCAACCTAGAATTACGATGCACGGAAC
>Ga0136643_10010556_pt1 | contig 13646 bp, 11 predicted proteins | sample TergutLab28metaG_FD_96883 | JGI IMG/M metagenome (GOLD analysis project Ga0136643, IMG submission 96883) | Labiotermes labralis P1 segment gut microbial communities from Petit-Saut dam, French Guiana - Lab288 P1 (version 3) (version 3) | ecosystem: Host-associated > Arthropoda: Insects >...
AATTCTTATAATAAAACCAACTAGATGCACTACTTTCTCAAATTTATTTTTGGAATAAAACTCTACATGTTTCAGACAGTTCCTCTGTCCATCATCAGGAGTTTTTCACTGTACACACAGCAAACCTGTATGACATATACCATTGCTGTGTGCACAGTGAAAAACTCTTGATGCTGGACAGAGGAACTGTCCAAAATATGTAGAGTTTTATTCCAAAAATAAATTTGAGAACTTAGTGCATCTAGTTGGTTTTAGTATTCCGCTGGGTCATTCAGATCATGCTGATCTCTGTCTTCCACCACTTATTACACTGCCACTTGGCACTACATAATATGAGCTACCATAAGTGAGTATGTAATGATTCACTCACCCACACTCCAGTTTTGTGCGTGGTGCAACATTGAGGAACAGCCTTACATCTCTTATGACATCGTCACTACTTCTCTGACACACAGATGTACACAGTTCCGGTGGAGAGTGCAGCCTGTCATTCTGCACAACTCTCCAAGTCAGTGGATCTGTGCGCTTACTGGAACAACACAACGGTGCCGTTCAGTCACAAATTTAAAGACTCCATACTGGTAAAATTACGTAAATTATCAACTGCATATGCTATAGGTTATTAAGTGTGCATCTGGTGTCTATATTTACAGTAAGATACAATTATTGTTGACATGTTAAGAGAAGAAAATATGTCCGGCTTCTTTCTGTGAGACTTGCCAGTGGTTAAAATTTCCCCTGAATGGGTTATGGGCCTAGAGCAGGGTAAGACCAGTGGTAGGATTGCTACCTTTAGCCTCTGGACAGGCATGTAAATAGAATGCCTCAGAATAGATTACCCAGGGTAATGAAACACTACTCACAACTGGCAGAAGGAATCATGGTAGACCTTTGAAGAGACTTCTGGATATGTGAGACCGGAATGGGTCAACAAGTGGCCCAACTCCATGACAGATATATGATGATGATGATGATGATGTTAAGAGAAAAAGCTGTCCCTGTGTATGCAGTGAGGGCATATGGTGGAGCGAAAATACAGCTCCACTCATTCTTGAACTTGACAGTGGATGAGGGTGAGCAGTCAGCTTCATGCTCTTCCTCCTTGAGATGGATGACCCTACACAAAGTTTCCTGTGATTTTCCTTCAGTCTCTCAGTGTATATGTAGCACATATCAGACCATCTGTGCTGGCTGTCTGATCCGCGGTCATTCACTCAACAGATGAAGTTATTTGAGATGATTAGTCAAACAATGATAAAAAGTAAAGATCAAGGATAGTTTCTGAAAATGCTGACATCCACAAAATTTAAACTGGCACATCAATATCTGGGGTGGACAACTGTCCTGCTGCATCTAGAATAGAATGGACCATCTCAGACTTTGGCAACTTTCTTGTATTGGGGGGGAGGGGGGGATAATATTAAAATCCATCTTAATGGAATAGGATGACAGGGCATGGACTGGATTCATTTGGCTCAGGATACAGACAAGCGGCAGACTCTTGTAAACAGGGTAATGATTCTTCTGGTTCAATAAAAGGCTGGAGATTTCTTGAATAGCTGTGGACCATTATTTGCCTTGCCATATAGCTTCTGCTCCATGGTTTTAATTGGTCAGCTGTATAATGAGGGCCATAAATTATACCACATGCAAACATATTGTTTTAGTACCAGGTTTCATCAATTAACTGTGTAACAAACTTCATTAATTAATTAATTTCAGTTTGACGGAAGGATAATCTCATCCCAGAAATTGGACCTTACCACTACGACATACATACATACATTTCATAAATCCATGACATCCCTCAAGGGGCATTCGGATATGAAACATTGTCAGATAAAAAGTATATTAACTATAATCGATAATTATTAAGAACAATACAAGACACAACATACAATAGTGTAAAATATTATATTCATAATATCCTTATCTTGATCTTGAGAGGGCCAAACTGATCTCCTATAAGAATATTAATCATCAAAAAATTCTTCTAGAGAGTAAAAAGATTTACTTACTAAATACTGACTTCAAGTTGATATAAAAAACCTTTTATTTTCTACTAATCTTGCAATGCAATCAGGTAGCTTATTAAAGATCCTAATGCTCACATAATACATTCCCTTTCGATATAATGTAAGATTACTTATAGGTTTATGCAAAGTTTTATTTATTTCTCATGTTAATATTATGAACCTCAGTATTGGATGTAAACTTTTCCTGGTTTTTTAATAAGAACTTCATTAAAGATAGAATATATTGAGAAGTTATAGTCAACATTCCCAATGACTGAAATAGTGGTTTGCAGGAGGTTTTGGGCCTAGAACCAGTCATAATTCATACTATTTTCTTTTGAGCCAAAAATATTTTATTGCTCTCTGAGGAATTTCCCCAGAAGATGATTCCATAATTTATTACCGAATGAAAGTAAGCGAAATAAATCATTGGTAACTAAAAAATAAGGTCTTCCATCCCCAAGCGTTAAACAAAGCATTCGCGGTCGTCGCACAATGTCGTGATCAATACCTGTAAACGCAACAGAAACTGCGATTTTGTCACAGGGGATAAACAATGATGAGGAGATACAAACTGAATACGCTGTTGGTTTCGTTGATCTCCAACAGATGTCAGCTAGTCGGTTGACACGCAGACAGGCTCTCTGATGTGTAAGCTAAGAACTGCTGATATTGGACTACGACTTATCGACGGCAACCACTCGATTTCTGTCGCTGGCCCATTGCCAAAAAAAAACAAATAGAATATTGGTTCGACTTTTCAAACTTGAAATATATGATATGAAAGCACAGTGATCCGTGCTCGAATGACGCAACCTTTAGATGGCCTGATGGTTCACTTCCCACTTTCTTTCTCTATCGCATTAGACAATTTAAAGTATCAGTTTCGTTTATATCACCAACCGATACTCTTATACTCTGACGTTAAACGCGTCACATCATTAATCGTTTTCCGCGTTGGTCCGTGTTACGAAACGAATTTTCCATCTTGCGTGTATTTTTCTGCAGTTGGTTGCAAACTCTGTGGCAAGTGAACGCCATGTACTATCTGCAATCTGATTACAGAACATTTTGAAGCTGTTGGTAACACTGGTACAATTAGTAATCAGTAGCGAGATTTCAGGCTTCAGCCGCGAAGTAGACGAGAACTGTGCTCTTCTGGGATATTACGCAGCTTGTAGTGTTAATTCCTTACCGACGTTTCGGGACAACCTACCGGTCCCGGTGCATAGGACTGGCAACCATACCACCTTCATATGTAGACTGTCTAGAAATTCTGGGGGCCTCAACCTGCCGCAGCACTATGGGCCTGTCCAGGCCAGTACAGGGATAACTTTACCCTACTTCTTAAACAGCACGATCCCCGACAAAAATTTATTGAACATATAATGTGTGTTTTGATTTTCTCTACGACTTTTGTGTGAAATATTTATCATTTTGAGATGAATTCAGTGAGATATTGCCATACTGAAACCTAGGTCATAATGTAAAGTACATGTTATTCATCTCAGGTTTTAATTAAACTTGCATATTATTGGCAGATTTAAAAAAAAATGATCCTCGAGTGTATAATTTCATGAGAATCCTTTCAGTGGGAGCCGAGTCGTCCCATGTGGACAGACATGACGAAGCTAATAGTTGCTTTTTCCACTTTTGTGAACTCACCTAAAGAAGTAGGTAACAATGACCTAAAATAAAGTATTATTTTTGATCTCGTAAAACAGATTTTAATTTTGTTTACAGATGACCTTGAAAAGTGAACTCTTGTTGATCTCTGAATATTACTTCTGATATTAAAAAACACAGACACCCTTCAGTAATGAAAACATACTTATAATCACTGAAAAAACAATTACTGTGGATGTAGAAGGCTACAAGAGTTTCCTCCAGATCATGTGCGAGACAAACGAACAGGTGTCATGGTCTGTATTCTGATGGCTGTATATAGCACTGATAGTCTTGAAGACTGCACGAGGCAAGGCCAGTGCATAAAATTCGTCAGACCCATCATTCACCACAGATAATGAACTGATTTCGAGAAAACTTGTGTCTTAATGCATGGTGACACTGTACACTATTTTCGTCAGACATGAGCACAGCAGTGATCTTATCTACTGTAAAGATGAACAGGAGGAAGCAACAGTGTGAAATGACGTTCTCACACTGGTGTTGATCACGATACATGTCCTCTTGGATATGACGCTGTGTCAATTGGTAAACAGTAGCTGCCATTTCAGAGGGCTCTGTTGCTTCCACTGACAGTCTAAGTATTCCAAGAAGATGACAGAAACATTTAGTGGCGATATAATTAAAAAGCTTCATAGCTTTATCTATCATCTGTCTCAAAAGAATTTTATAACTGTGGAGGTCCTTCTTGAAAACCTGATGGTCCAGAAATTCTCTGCCTTTTTAGTGGCATGATGGTTCCTGATTTTTCTTCACAGAATCCCACCTGTCAACCTTATCCATATGCTCACACTGTATTTCCAATGACACATGTAAATATTCGAGTTCCCCCTATATCTATTTCTCAGGTGGGTTTCAGTTTTTTCCAACAGTAATTTTACGTGTATGTACTTCTGCCATGAATGTTCTCCTTGATTTGAACAACATAATAATATCAGTTCAAAAATACAAATCACGATGCCCCACATTATGAAATTTGCACTACTCTACTCCTAGTGTCTAAGTCCAAATATTATTCTCAGCGTAGTGTCTTCAAATACCATCAAATTATGTTCTTTCTTTAGGCTGAGAGGACTGTGAACAATACCACACCAAGACACAAGTCTTTTAGGATGTGACACCGAATTGCTGGTTAAGTGTTTTCCCATATTTCAAAAGTATATGCCATATTCATCTTCCAAGTCATGGGTCTTGAGCCATTGAAGAAGAAGGCAACATGATTCTTCAACATGCCACAAATGACATATCCAGCAACACTGCTTCATATGTCAAAAGTCCTGAATCATCAATAAAACATGAAACATTCTGCAATTTCGCATGCAGTTTCCTACTCCAAACAAAATGACCACTTAAACCTCTGTTATTTCAGTTATTTCAGTGTAATCAGTAATTCATACTTACTCCTTGACAGGAATCATACCAACAGCTGGAAAACAGAAAAAAGTACAAATTATTGCTTATCTCGGTTTAAGTACACTGGATATCAGATTAAACTACAAGAAGTCATTATACAGAAATAAAAGCTAATAATCTGTGATACTTCAATTCAGAGAGGAGTCTAATCAGGGTGACATTTTTATTCACATTATGTCAACAGTGCTACAAATTGCTCCAACTAGCAAGCAGACAGCAGTATCTGTTTGGCAAATTCCTGTTGCTGTGCGTACAGTCTTGAACTCCTGATGATGGACGGAAAGACCGCCCAAAACATGTAGAGTGTCATTCCAAAATAAAATAAATTTGATACACTGGTGCATCTAGTTGGTTTCACTATAAAAATGGATTATTTCCATTATAAATTAGTTTTCAAAGACTTCTTGGCATGCTTAAACATGTACAAACTGTACTCCTTAAATGTATGAGCATTACAGGCCAAACACAATGACATAAATTACCCAAATTTAGTACAAAGGAGTGTATTTGAAAACCAAGCAGTAGAGTTCATACACAGAACATCTGACATGATCTTTGAGTAGTTAATGTGAAAAGCTGATCAAGTTAAGGATTCAGTAGTATGGAAGTGTGTTACATATGGGTGGTAACTTATATTTTTAAAAATAACCACTGCTAACACTGAGAATATGAAGGGGAGACAAATAAGGAAGGGAAAGAAACACAGGGGTACAGAAAGAACGAAACAAATATAAGCAAAATGGGCATGAAACAATACAGAAGAATCGATAAAGCTTTCTTATAGAATGAACCACAATGATGGAAATGCCTCTGATTCATACAAAATTGTTTTTACATTGCAGTCACACAAAAATGCAATGATGGTTGCAAAGGTAATGGAAAAATGTCCATCATAATCACTATTCCTGCAGGATGAGACAATCATACGCTCTAAGTGCACGTGCAAACAGAGTTTGTGTGCACAGAATTTAACACGTGACACCAAAAAAAAAAACGGTAAACTAGCTTCCAGGAATAAGAATTTAAAGTTATATGAAATGTTCAATAATTGTTATTAGGAAACAATAGTGAGAAATGGAGAGCTAGTGACACAGAACACAAGAACACACACAGCGGAAATGCAAACTACAGATGCTTCACTAAATGTAAATATTTATTATTTACTTGTGGTTTATTAAACATTCCAGTCAGTAGCTCAGACAAGTAGGTGTTAGTGAAGACTGAGTTTGAAAGATGTGATAGGAAGTCACATGCGTGCATACAGGCTGTAGTAGGTGTGCCCAGGCGCACCCTAGACTCTCAAAAATAGTAAACATTTGGTAAATATATACTTTTAGGTAGAGTTTAGATGTTAATTTACATATGTTTAGTTGAGTTTTAGCCTCTGTGATTTGATTAGTGAATAAAATAGTGTCCTTCAGGAATAAGCATTCAATAAATGCTCACCTTGTAAACAAGAGAGGCAATGTATGTATATCATGATATTGAGGTGCATTAGCCTAACCATGGCTGCAGTAGACAGGCAGAAGTACTACATATTCTGAATGTGTGTCTGCAGCCTTAGTTACCAAGCATGTAAAGTGCATGCACTCTATTATATTCCTATCAGTGTTCTATTTTATAAAAGGCACAGTTTTCACACAACGATTTATTGAACATAAAGCGTGTGTTTTGATTATCTCTACAACTTTTCAGTGAAACAATTTCACCCAAAGAAGAAATTGGCCAGATATTATCAGAAATGTACATAGGCCACCATGTAATGTACCCATTATTCTTGTCAGATTTTAGTGAAACTTCAAATGTCATGACATTTTGGAAAAATACTGAAATATCAAATTTCATGAAAATCCATGCAGTGTAAGTTGAGTTCTTCAATTCAGACAAAGTGACAGGCAGACAGGCATGGTGAAGCTAACAGTCGGTTTTTGGAAATTTGGTAAATGTGCCTCAAAATGAAAAATAGAATTTCCCGGGTGCACACCCTAATGAAAAGTAGTTATGAGTTAGTATGAAGTACTATCCCAAATTCTTATAATAAAACCAACTAGATGCACTAATTTCTCAAATTTATTTTTGGAATAAAACTCTACACGTTTCAAACAGTTCCTTTTCCCATCATCAGGAGTTTTTCACTGTACACACAGCAATGGTATATATCATACAGGTTTGCTGACAGCTTGCAGCAGGATGTTCCGTCCTGATCTTGCTCGTAAGCTGTATCACATATACCATTGCTGTGTGTACAGTGAAAAGCTCCTGATGATGGACAGAGGAGCTGTCTGAAACATGTAGTTTTATTCCAAAAATAAATCTGAGAAATTACTGAATCTATTTGGTTTTACTATAAGAATTTATCACGATGCACGGTCACCTGAACATCAAATACTATCCCAGAATTTACCTGAACATACTGAGGAAACTCATGAAAAAATGTCAGGGTAGCCAGTATCCAGGCCAACATTTGAACTGGGTAATCCAGAAATGTAAGTCAGAGGCATTACAGCTTGAGTCAATTTGTTCAGTCCATTTCTTGATATACACTGTTAGAGGTAAGTACTGAGAAATATAAGGTTAGTAACAGTATTGATCAAATAGGAGCAGATGGGTAGATCACACAGATAAGAAGGGTGACCTGACAGGTGGATAGCACAGAATTGTAGGCCAGTTAAATGAAAAGCAGAGGAACATCAAGGAGTGTGGTACAGGCATGAAGCTGCATGATGCCGGAAACAACTGAACACAGACACACATCTTGCATGCGTGAGATAACTAGATGACTTCAGGCACACTTACTGTGTGGGCAGAAAAAAATTAATTTCCCATTTCCATGACTGTTATCAATAGTAATACGAATGATTGTAATCTATATCCCTCTAACATTACTCCTGTTCTTGTTACTTACTTCTGACCCTGAGTTCTAAGTGGTTCTGACTCTTAATGTACTGAAACACCTCTTGGTGGACAGCATCCACTACTGAGTAGCCATTTATCCTCATTATTTGGTCACCAATCTGTAGACAAGATATTAATATTTAAATCAGAATACTACAACATTATATATTATATTCCATGCAATAGACACATTAACTTGTATTTATTCCAACTAACTGCACATAAGGAAGCAACCATACTCTTATATCATTCTACAGTACAATCTAGTACATGTTTCAACTTTCATTAACCATCTTTAGGGAGAGTTTGTAACGCAAAGATATTCTTATTTTGTGGAAACATGTCAAAGTCAACTGTGTGTAATAAACAATTAAAATATTAGGTAATTAAAACATTGACAAATATCATGTCCATATAGAAGCCAAGATGAGGCTAAACATGTATACATTTTTTGCTTATAACTGCTTCTTGCTGTAAATTACAGAAGTATAGGAAGCATATGAAAAACAACTATTAATCACAGCACTTTTCACATAATGATCTTACTGTGCTTCATGTTTCCACCTGTGTACTGAGAGCCATCATCAAGCAAAAGGTTAATAAAATAAATTTTCCATGTAAAAATCCCTTACTTATTTTACACAAAATGTATGTTATAGCATTATTTATTCCTACTGTTTGCATCCAAACATCCATGTCTGTACACATAAGACCATCATGTACAAAGGTTTTGAAAAGAGTGGTTCATTAAGATGCGCCCACTGTTGCTCACCACATGGGCTCACATCTATTTATGATCCAAGATGAACATACATGTATAGAAATGGACACAGAAAGACATAAGCATTCTTTGAATCACCAACTCTCCCTGAAGATGGCCGACACATGTATGAGTTAGTACTGTGAAATGGCTGCTAACAGAGGTGCAATTAATTGGAATAAACACCAGTTAACAGAACAACAAAAATTACTGTAGAATATCAAAGTTCATTGCATTGTGTGCTGAAATCTAATGTGCAACAATACAGTTTAATGTAGCACACTGGAGTTCACTGAAGATAGGTTTGTAACAATGAAGGTCAGTGTACCATACTTAGTTTCAGGATTACACTAGGTTGTACTGCAGTCTCCACAACACTGAATTTCTGTGTTCAGCAGTGCATACCAGCATGCTGCATTATGCTGCTCAGTACACATCACACTTATGTTCAGTGTGTAAGACAATTCATTCCATTATACAACAACCTGTAAAGTGCAATTATGGTTAGTACACCAAAAATTTGATTATATGGATTGCAGATAAGTAAGTTATTTATGATTTTAGCCAAATGCCAATAATTACAGTTAACAGTGACTCAAATGATAACACGTCTATCCTCTCCACTGGAGATGTGGGTCAAAATACCACCTATACCATCATTTTCACATTCTGAAATAATGAATTAATTGTCCAAATGACAGGAAGTTTAATTACAAATGAGTGGCTGCTGTATTCAGAGTGGCCGTCTGTGTATTGTAATGTCACAGAAGTGAATACAAACACCCAGTATGCATTGGTACAATAAGAACCAACAGGATGCAGTAAGCCTGCTCGAAACATGCAGAGGTTAATCATTCAAATAAACTGAAAGTAAACAGTGCATCCTGTGCACAAATATATCAAAATGCACAGTCAACAAAACATTAAAAAAAACCAGTATGCAGTTTATAGCTATTATATGAATTAATTAGGTGGAAATTATAATCATGAATAACATGTGGCCAGCACATGACACATGTCAGCATTCTATGTGCCTGACAGATTGAAGGTATGGTGCAAATGTCAACTGTAGATTTTGTTTTTGTTACTATCAGTTTTAGAAAATAGGATAGTTTGGTGCAATAACAGTTGGAATTTATTCATTTACTGCATCTCTGAACACTTTTTAATGGAAAATCTGTAAGTGTTTTTTGTTTCCTGAACATCCATGAAACTAAGTTAGATCCTTCCTGCATGAAACCCTCAAATTCCATACTTTACTGAAGGAAATATTTTAAATCATATTTTACTAACTGTGACTTGGATTTGTTGTTTCGAAATACACCTACAACCAGGATTGAAACAGCATGCAAGGAAAGGGATTGCACAATATGTCGCCAGTTAAACTGATTCTTTGCAGCCATCACTCTGCCAAGACACACATATTCCTGCCTGTGGCAGAGGCAAACAACCACAACTGTGCCACTATATAGGGTTAATTTCTGGACAATAAAAATTCAAAGAAACATTTTGAATGAAACTTACCTTCAGCCCCTGACAATGTGCCTCTGATCCCTGTTCCACTGCAGAGACAAAGAATCCGGTGCCATGCTCTCGACCACCGCGAACTGAGAAACCAAAGTTCGGTGGACCAGAATGACTCCCTATCAGTTTCCGGTGAAGGCGTATTGTTCGCATTCTGCTTTGGTCACTGCTCCCTCCACCACTGTCAGATGTGCAGACAGATGATGGAGCTGAATAGTTCGGAATCAAAGTGCTGTACTCCATCTGCTGATGAGGAGGAACCACCATCCTGTAAAGAAAACAAGACAGCAGCTGTGAGCTCACATTCCTTTCTGTTCGGGGAAGACGACTTGCAGGAAGAAGTACCCACCGCAAGAAAGGCTCCAGCGCTCACCCAGTGGGTACCAGTGGTTCATATCTGGGAGTAAATCAATCCGCCAGCCAGCCAGTTATACTTATTTCTAGTAGAGGACTTTTTTACCTCCGCATCTGCTACTATGGCGTGGCCTTCAAGTATGGAGAAAACTTTATTTTTTAATATATTTGTGACCTCTCATCCTAGGCAAAAGGTACAGCAATCCCATTACAGGCCTGAACAGGCCCTGAGGGTTCCAGGAGGTTTAGGCTCCCAGATTTGAAGAAAGTCGGCACATGAAGGTGGTAAGATTGTCAGCCCTATGCACCGGCTGGCTTTACTGGGAGGATATATTCCTGGTACTCATTTCTGTTAGAGCCTGAGTCAACCCCAGGGCTATAGTGCGGCCAGAAGTATTATGTCAATGAAAAATTCCAATGACAACATCGTGAATCAAACCCGCTACCTTCCGGCTTGTCTCATCCTATGCAGTTTTGAAATAAATGTTAAGACATCAGCAACAACATATGTGTACTATGGTCTTCATATGAAACCAAATATGAATATATATATATATATATATATATATATATAAACACACACACACACACACACACATATATATTTATCATCACAATATATTTGTCATGGAGTTGGGCCACTTGTAGACACGTTCTGGTCTCACGTATCAAGAAGTCTCTTCAAAGGTCTACTATGATTCCTTCTGCCAGTTGGGGAGTAGTATTTCATTACCCTAGGTAATCTATTTCGAGGCATTCTATTTACATGTTGTATCCAGCTTCTCTTGTATTCCAGTAATTTGTCCAAAATTGGTGTTTTTTTTAACTCCTTTGCAATTTGTGCATTTGTTTTGTAATCTGTCCAAGTGTATCCTGCTGTTCTTCTCATGTATTTCGTCTCTGCTGCTGTTATTCTTCTGGCGTCACTTGCTTTAATAGTCCAAATTTCACTGCCATATAACAAGACTGGAAGGGCTAGTGTATTGTGTAGTTTTATTCTTGTTTTCTTAAGGGTTTTTTGTGGTCTAAACACATTATTTAAAATACTTGTAATTTTCAAAAAGTTATTTAATTTGTTATCAATGTCCAATTCTCCTTCATAAGATATCACATTTCCTAAACAGTCAAACATATTTACTTGTTCCATAATTTTTTTACCTATTACAATTTTAGTTCTCACTGGATCTCGCCCTTGTGTGTGTGTGTGTGTGTGTGTGTATACACACACATACACACACAAATACAAACACACACACACAAATACAAACCCACACACACACACTAAAATACAAAAACACACACACAAGCACAAATACAAACACACACAAGCACAAATACAAACACACACACAAGCACAAATACAAACACACACACAAATACAAACACACACAAACACACACACAAATACAAACACACACACACACACATATACATGGAATGTTCTACGAAACGTTTTCGACACTTCAGGTGGCTATTCATTGGCTTTTTATGACTTGAGAAAGTTACATCAACGTGGGACGCAATCTCGACATTACATAATTACGTACTCATGTCTAAGGTGGGTTGTAACACACCGTACCTACTTAAAAAAGTCTTGCTTTTTTAAATGACTTCCCATGTTGGTTACGGACAAGCGAGTTCGTTCTAAAACAGCAAGTATTGGTTTCCATATGCTTCCACGATCTATCCGTAGAGCAGCAGCACCGTCCATGATGCGCCATAGACGTTCATCTGGTGTCTGTGGTCTCTGAAGTTGTGTATATCAACGTCTTCATGGATGTCCAGATACAGAAATCAAGGGATGTGAAGTACGGTGAACGGGGTGACGAGGCATGCGAACCTCCACGACTAATCCAACGATTTATGTAGCACCAATTAAAGCACTCTGCGTCTTGTCGACCGAAATGAGATAAGACGCCTTGACCTTGCAAGCGCATGTTTAAATGTGGCACCGAGAGGAGGGTTGTCCAAAAGAAGCAGGCTGCCTGAGGGAAACGACCCTCAAGAAAGAATGGCGTTCTTACTATTGAAGATCAACTACCTGTCAACTGATCGGTGTGTGTGTGTGTGTGCACATAGCACAGTGCAGTCCACTGTAGGCATTGATGGCGCCTTTCCACCGGAACGAGCGGCAACCATTTCCATTTACGCTCTAGCTAACCTAACATTTCTCACTGGCAAGAGGCCAATGAACACTGACCTGAAGTGTGGCAGATGTTACGTGGGACACGCTGTATACATTAATTACTGTTATATACATATACCACACAGTCTGAGCTACTGACTGCGCAATTAAGTACGTCACACACACACAAACACACGTGCACACAAATATGCGCAATTTCTTGTTAGTACATTCATTACGTAGTGTCTTACAACAGGTCTATAGTCTCTTCCAAAGTTAGTTCTCCACGGAGTGCGATATAGTGGTTCCTCTTTCAATTTCCAGCATCCTATCTTTTCCTTAAAGTCATCCAATAGCTGCTTACTTCTTATTCTTCGTCCTCCCGCCACTTATATACTTCGATCAATAACATGCATTAAAAGGCAGATTTTAAGCAAGATATGACCAATCCAGTTAGCCTACCTTTTTTACTGTGTGTAAGGTATTCCTCTCCTCCGTGACTCAATTTCTGTTCAGTAGAACCACAAAAAGACTGCGTGGTTTATTTCACTGTAATGGTCTTCTAATATTTTAAAAGTCCAGCGGTCATTTCACGTACTGCTTGGTTGAACATATAAAAGTTGCTTTCTGCCCTGTAGCATGCTGGCTGAATGGTATTTATAACACAGAAAGTGTTTACTGCGAGGTACGAACTGAGTCTTCAAATATAACACATTTTAATCTGTGTTCTTATAATAAAACCAAGTAGACGCACTAATTTCTTAAAATTTATTTTTGGAATAAAACTCTACATGTTTCGGACAGTTCCCCGCTCCAACCGCTAGAGTTTTTTTTAACTGTACCTAGAGCAGAAAAGAATTAAATATACTATTTG
>Ga0136643_10010557_pt1 | contig 13646 bp, 7 predicted proteins | sample TergutLab28metaG_FD_96883 | JGI IMG/M metagenome (GOLD analysis project Ga0136643, IMG submission 96883) | Labiotermes labralis P1 segment gut microbial communities from Petit-Saut dam, French Guiana - Lab288 P1 (version 3) (version 3) | ecosystem: Host-associated > Arthropoda: Insects >...
ATTATTATTATTATTATACTGTTTTTCCTACTGCTACCAAATCGTTTTTGTTTAATCTTCGTAGTGTTTATTTTTCGTGTATTTGTGCTGTTTTGTGTTGTATTTGTGTTCTGGGGCAGGCACTATAATTGTCACTTGTGCTGTTAATCCTAAGCTTAAAAAAATACAGTTTGAAATGAATTAAATTAATTTTTTTCACCCATGTTCCCGTCATATTAATTATTGTCACTATATACACGCGCTGCTCCAAGGAAAAACTCTTATCATGGAACTGAAACCAATTTCTGACGTCACGCACAAACCAAATCTGTCACAACTATGTATATGCTCCAAACTACTACTGTTATGAAATCTCAGACTCTAAATAGGATTGCATGGCAATCAAATAAAAAGAAAACCTTGGCGTCATGCACCAAGTTAGCTATGTAACATCCATAGAAACTTTGTACCTATTGCAAACGCAGTAAGATTCACCCATTCACACAAACATGTTACTTATAGGGACAATGTTACTTAGTTTTCTCCAGTCTGGTGAAGTTCCCAGTTCTTTTCGGCCCGTACATTGGTCGCAGCACTACTGTCGAAGACTCCCATCGTATCTGAAGCATTTGTTACATACTTGTTACAAATGCACTCCGACTAAATCTTACGTATTAATTGTACTTTCTCTTTGATGCAGCCGAGCTGAAGATGGATGTGCTGAGGGAGAGAGAGGTGAAGGAGAATCTGGAGCGACAGCTACTGGAAGAGCAGAAGATACGGGGTGAGTAGCAACTGCTGCCATCTATGAAATGTACAGATACAAGAATCTTACACGAAGCCTCAACGTACTGGGCAGGTTATTGCTTCTAAAATAACGGATACCGAAAGAGAATGGTTTGGTTTCAAAGGCGAATATTTGGAAACTGATAAAGACTTTCCAGAAATCAAGACCTTGACATTGAGGGACATGTCAGATAGTTTCCTGCGTAAGTTAGTAAGTTTCCATATATGTAGGGTTAGAAACCCTCTTTATGTCCAATCAGTATTCATTTCCATACCATATATGCGGTAGCATGTCTTCTAATGCCAGCTCGTCGACTTCTCCGATCCCTTCTTTCAAATGTGACAGATTTCGAAAAATGTTACAGTGTAAACATAATTCATTACGAGACAAAAGAATTTATCGAGATTTGTCAAATCGGGACCTCCAATGTGTCCATAGCGTTGAAAATTCCCTGCCAGTACATCTTCCAGGAAATCTTACATGAAAAATTTTGTTAATGATTGCATGAATCTAGAGCCTCTGGCGGCCGTCCGTGAAACTGAGTGGGAGTAAGTGATGTCACAGTAATTAATGTGATACATTTTATGTGCTTTGTGATAAAATCTCCCATACATCCGCAGTTCCTTTTCGGAGCAAGTGTAGTAAATTTCATCCTAGTGTTAAGTTCATAAGTAATCCCCAACTTCATGGTCCGTTATTTTTACGTGAATTTTGGAAAAAAAAAAGCCACATATATCCATAGGTGCTGACGCGTCTATAAACACGCACGCTAACACGTAAGCCTACATTATTTATGAATATTTAAGCGATTATGTTGTTACCGCGGACGAGTTTTACCAAACGCGATAACGTGGGATGCAGCTAACGTAAGTTCATTTTTCTAAAACAATATATATATATATATATATATTAATAATATAAGAACAACTGTATCGTAAATGCAGATATGGAATAAGTGTTAAGAAGATCAAGACACTGCGAAGGATATAGGAGATTTTTGAGGTACCTTAGAGATAATATATGGAAAAATAATTCTGAAAAATTACACAGCAAGATTAAAAGCCATGGGCTAAATAAACAAGAATTTCCCCACAAAAAAATGGAAGAGTTTGGTTGAAAAGAAGTTATAGAAGGAAACGACATACTGTATTGCATTGCTTACAGCAGCAAAGAAAAACAGGAGTGGAATGTGAATTTTGGCCAAATTTTAATTCTTTGTTGCTTTAACCAGTGAGAAAATCTAATAGAGGTTGTTGATAGTTTCATTTATACTTTCTGGTCGGCATGATATCTCGTGGTGTATTCTATATAAATTATGTTATATAATCACAAAAGCAGGGCAAAGTACGACACTAAATTATGTTATATAATCACAAAAAACAGGTCAAAGTACAGACACTAAATTATGTTACATAATCACAAAAAACAGGACAAAGTACCGACACTAAATTATGTTATATAATCACAAAAAAACAGGGCAAAGTACCGACACTAAATTATGTTATATAATCACAAAAAACAGGTCAAAGTACCGACACTAAATTATGTTATATATTCACAAAAAACAGGGCAAAGTACCGACACTAAATTTAGCAAATTGCTTAGAAAATATCCAATAGAAATCAAATAATTTATTTGAATCTTTCATCAATTTATTCTTACTTACTTTTTACTGAAGACCTTCGGTTACATTCCCGATGACATCCTGCGAAACGCGGTTATGTTTAATGAAGTCTGGTTTGTCTCTATCCGGCTCGTATTCAAATGCGCTGGTAAGTGGCATCCTCCATTACAGTTGCTCTTCTGGGAATTGAGATAACCTAGTTTATACTGTAAAGGTTGTACAGAGGGCGAGGGGGAACAGAATACGATGATGAACCCTAAGAACAAAAGGACATCGAAACCAAGAAGAAGAAATAAAATCTAGAATCTAAAGGAGACTTGAAGAGGTTAGGAAACAACCCCTTTCAATTTCCCATCTCTAGAATTTGTATGCAGGGATATTGTGTGAAAGGAAACTGCCATGACCTTTCGTACGTGGGTGGGGGGAAAGGAAATGTCAAGTGTTTGAGGGCGATCTTACAGACAAAATCCCCATTAACTTAGCTGCCGTCATCTTCGTGCGTAACGCAAAACGTGTTATATGGACTTAACTATGTGCCACAGTAAGACAAATTTCTTCAACTAATCACAAGTGATTTTGCAACTTTCTAGTGTAGTTTTGTCTCAGGATAATTAAAACAATTAGCAGGACTGTGCACTTTAAGGATGAGTTTGATAGAAGCCATCCCAATGTATTAATAGGAACGATAAAAATAAGAAATTTCCCTTCAAACACAACTAGTTTGTTGTATATTGTACATTGGCTACATGTTTCGACCCTATGGAGATCATCATCAGGCCTTCACTATGCACCATTGTGTTAAAAAGCTGCGTACATTCTTGGGATCTAAAACAATATCCATTGAACACAAACCTATACATTTGTAAACATTGTTTGGGATCCCAAAAATGTACGCAGCTTTTTAACAAAATGGTTCATTGTGAAGGCCTGATGATGACCCCACATGGTCGAAACATGTAGCCAATCTATAATATATAACAAACTAGTTGTGTTTGACGGGAAATTTATTATTTTAAAAATTTACGATTAGTGTTTAAGGTAGTTATTTAGTCGAGATCTTTCAGTTGTGTTTTACATAAATCTCAGTTTGTCAAGCATTACCCCAAACAACTGTCACACCGATATTACCAATATGTGAAACTGACTGGGAATATATGGAGTATTCTACAAACAGAACCATGCAATAGAAAATAAATGGAGCAATTCAGTACATAAGAAAGCCAGATGCAAAATATCGGACAGAACCAACATTTTCATACTGTCATTCCGTATATTTTGGCCGTGACGTATTACAAACAATAGCCGTCAGATCTTCGTAATATATGTAATCGACGCCTAGACTCTAACTTCACACGATACTACTAAAAAATTTAATCCTATTTTCTAAATACTTTAACACCACTTATGTGCATCTTATTACGAACTAAAAGAATATTTTTATGACTGCCAGCTGCTAAATGACGAAAACTGAAAAGAACGTGGGATGTCACACAGTGAAAGGCTGCGGAATGTCACCAGTGAAAGGTTGTGAGATTCCATACAGTGAAAGGTTTGGAATGGCGCACAGTGAAAAATTGTGGGATGCCACACAGTGCAGGACTGAAGAATGCCACACAGTGAAAGATTTCGAATGGCACACAGTGAAAAACTGTGGGATGCCATACAGTGAAAGGCTGTGGAATGTCACCAGTGAAAGTTTGTAGGATGTCACCAGTGAAAGGTTGTGGGATGCCATACAGTGAAAGGCTGTGGAATGTCACCAGTGAAAGTTTGTGGGATGTCACCAGTGAAAGTTTGTGGGATGTCATACAGTGAAAAAACTGTATGGTGAATCTACAGGTCTTATATTTTTACCTTAGTTTTGAAACATCATACTGATAACCTGATCTTGGTCTGTTAAGGCCGACATGTGTAACTGTTCGTGGTCAGGTTGCACGGAGTGTTAAAAGTTTTACTGCGGAGGTTTAAACTGAGCACACAGCCATTTGAACAAGACGCGTCAAGTGCCAGCAGATACAGTTTATATTGTAGCTATATATCGTCTGTTCATTAGTGGCATTTCAACGATTGTCTATGTTATGATACATGTAGGTGTTCAGCTGTCACTGAGCGGTGGAACTGATCATTATGTTGTTCTGCGTCGCGGAGCGGCGCGCCTTCGTATCCCAGAAGAACGAAATCTTTCCTCATCACGGAGTGTATTTCGTGGGTAGAGGTTATCAGAGAGACGCTGATAAATAGTTGAGCTTTCTGGGATGTTGCGTTGTGATGGTTGGTACACAGTAGCGGTCGTTTCGGGGGAACGTAGATAATTATGTATTAATTAGCACAGTGTATCATGCGAGAAAACTTTTAATTCTTAAAGGGACTAGTTTCTTTTACTCTATGGGGTAAATCGATGATGAAATTTTAAGAATCTTTACGTCTGCAGGTACTAGGGATGAATAATACCATTTGTAATCGCAGCAAATAGTATTAATCCATTTACTATTTCTACACCAAACAGGATCAAATAATCCAATAGGATTAAACAAAAATACAGATAAAATCCCATTCCACCCTTGCTTTACAGTAAAGGATATCTTAATATTCCCAATCACCATAATCACCATCATAATATTAAGAGTATTAACCTTTAAAGAACCATACATCTTGACAGATCCTGACAACTTCACCCCAGCAAATTCCCTGGTAACACCACTACATATCCGACCAGAATGATATTTCATATTTGCATACGCAATTCTACAGTCAATCTCAAATAAACTAGGAGGAATAATCGCCCTAGTTATCGAATATGTCCCCCATAACACCCGTTGGTGCCGTTGGATTTTACACAGAAGCAGAGAAAAACCAGACTTCGTCTGTCCAATGGACAACGTCCAGAAAATTCACTATCATTAGAAAAAGAGCTTCAGAACAGAAGTTCTTAATTTATTAAGTGAAATTATGCCACAGTAATGGCCGATGACTGGGAATGTGGAAATTATGTGGCTTGAAGGAAAGCCGCGAAAACAGAACTCGTGATGACTGATATAAGTACTTGGCTTCGGAACTGTGACGTAATGAATATGACGAATAACTACCTACAAATATTTGATAATTCCAATTCTGTGTGGAGTACAAAAAAAATAATTTTCCGTTTTACTACGTAAAGTTACAAGAAAAAAAACTCCATTTTCTTACGTAGTAAAAGGTAAAGGTGAAGCAGCCCTTGTCGACGCCATAAAGGTGTATGGGGGGAGTGGCAATTTAGTTCCAGTCATTCTTAACCTCGACAATAGATGAAGGGGAGTTGCTAACGTTACCAAGGGTACCCAGTTGGGCCTCAGAACTGGTCCGGACGGTTTTGGAAAGTGAAAATATATATATATATATATCACATTTTTAGCGACTTACGTTTATGTTCTTTGCACACGGACTGTAATCTCAGAATATTAAAAAATTCAAGCCTCTGACGATAAAGCATCTTTCTTACTAAACACCTTGCTCTTTATTTCTACAGTACATTACTGAGGCGTGACATTTATTTTCTTTTCGTCTTGCTGATTCATTAATGCCTGAAATTGGATGATTCATTAAACTCTAAAGCGGAAGAGCAGACTGCTTAATTTAAAGACCCAGTCCGCACCGCGCTGTAAACACTTTTCATCTCGGTTATAAAAACCAATCAGTTTATGCTGTAAGTGGCAAAAGTCGCTGTTTGTTCTGAGATACATACAAAACACATAAATACAGTGTGGGCAGAGCGTACAGTTGTTGAATTTTATACTGGTGGTGCATCACGTGACCGTTAGGCTTTAAAAGGTTAATGTCTAAAATTGGATGATTTGTGTTTGCAGAAAACAGAAGCTGCTTAGCGGCTGGCAGTAAGCCTGCCTTTTGTTTCTGATGACGTGGTTGTCATCTCCATATATCTCAGGAGTTAGAATTTAGTAAACTAAAACTTTCACGCTCCGGTTAGTTTCTCTGTGAATGTGGTGAGACAAGCAGGTGTGACTGTCTGGCCTCGGTGAGTTGATGTAAGATTAAATGCTAGAAAATTAACTAACGAATTATATACTATGGCGATTCGTATTCTTGGAGGTCTGCAAGCTGTTAACTGATTTTATGCGAGTAAAGGAAAACCTTTTTAACTATACCCAGTAAATGTTCCATGTGTATTTATTACAAACATGACTGTATTACTCCAACGTGTTTCGTTGCCAGGTAGGAGAAATATAATAAATATATATATAAAGAATAAACGTTGTGATTTTAGTTCTTACGGTTAAAAGGTGTTTATCGATATCAGAATGCATGTAATGGAAAACTTCAAAATTATTTTTATGCCATTTTGCAGTACATTTGATTCTCTGAGCTAGAATTTACTCTTCTATGCATATTTTGATGTTTTGATGACCGTGCATCTCAATATAATCTTAGCAATTGACCAACTGAATGAACAAATTCTTGTTTTATAAGAATTTTATTATATTTCTGTACATGTTTCGAGCACTATGTGCTCATAATCAGGAAGTCAAATTTGTATTATAAACCATCTGGTATCGTCACACTCTGTAGGTGGCCGTCTCGTGCACCGGACGGCCACCTACAGAGTGTGACGATACCAGATGCTGTATAATACAATTTGACCTACTGATGATGAGCACAACAGTGCTCGAAACATGTAGAGGCATATAATAAAATTCTTATAAAACAAGAATTTTTGCATTAAGTTGGTCAATTGCTAATGTATTCTGTGGAAGGTTTTGGATATTTGGTTCTTTCCGTAGTCTCAGACGTCCATCAGTACCATTAATGTGCCAGCCGAAATTAAAATATTTAAGTATGGAGCAAATCGTCAGTTTTTTTTCGAAGGCACAGTTAAAGGAGTCTGAATATAGCAATTGGGTAGCGCGGAGGCTACGGCTTGGACGGTCTGGGGTTCGAATTCCGGCAGGGTTCATATGATTTTCTCTTCTCCAAGACGCCCAGACCTGCCCCTTTGTCCGCCAAGTCTCATATTTTTTATTACTGACGTTCCTTCTCGGCCATAAAGCAGTCGGAGAGTAAAGTACACCACTAAGGTTCATCTAGAAGCCCCGAGTTTACGAATCAGACGATATATTGTACTACCCCCCTACCCCCTCCCTCCCCCCCCCCGGCCTTATACGTTTTCACAGCACAGTGACAACTTTACCTTGAATGTACACTTGAAAAAGATACTATAAAGTCGCGTTGGTGGTAGCTTTTCTCGAAGCTTTCAGACGCGTGACGTGATAGTCAATACAACAAATCCCTGAGCGTGACGAACAGCGAATCGTGTCTTACTGTTGAAGTCGGGTCTCTCACATTCTATGTGGTTCGTCAGCACTATTAAATACGGACGACGCATCAGCCTTTGGTGTGGATCCCTGAAGGTCCACAACCAGTGAGATACGACCAAGTCTCTAATATTGAACATTATTCCTAGAATGTTAGGAAACTCGTTATAAAGAAGGAAATCTGAAAATTTCATAGTAACAAACTCAGTGATTTTCAGATACCATAGAGTTTAGCACAATACAGGAAACATTAATGATATATTACTATGCAACAACTGTATCTAAATCTGCGGATACTTCAGTGGAATCAAATATGAGATCAATTTTAGGTGATTCATGATCATGCACTGATGTTTTATTGCGAGAAATAACCAGGTATGTAGATTTATTACATTATAGTCAACATATGCTACCTGAAGTTGGCCAAAAACGGGTGGCCGAAAAATGTAGGCGGTTACGCTGATTATAAAAGGTAAAGCAGTCCCATTACAGGCCTGTTGTTTTACAGAGGGTTCCATGAAGTTAAGGTTCCCAGATTTCATGACAACGGCACAGGATGCTGGTAAGGTTGTCAGCCTTAAGCACCGGCCGCCTTTACCCCCAGGAAATGCTCCTGGTACTCATTTCTGTTAGAGACTGAGTCGACCCCAGGGCCATAGTGCGATCGGAAGGATTTTATGTCAATGAAATATTCCAATGACACCATCTGGGGTCGAACCAGCGACCTTCCGATTTGTAGCACGGCACCTTAACCACTGTGTTACCGCGGTCCCCACGCTGATTGTGATATAATAAGTATTATATCTGTATTTAGCCTTTTTGGTTTTTTCTTATAACGTATTTGATATCTTAGACCGGTGTGTCCCATGCTTTACAGTTTGTCACAATCAGTAAGGTTATTTGACGTTTACGTCTACCGTATTGGTGTAGCTCAGGATAGAAGACATCTGTGATATTACGTTGTGTCAACTGGCAGATATTTCGATGAATGCTTACCAGTTCTTACAATAAAACCAACTTACTTACTCCATGGTGCAGAGTCCTTCTTGAGAAGCTAACTGGTTTGCAGCTAGTCAAGTAATTCCTCGCATTTTATGGAACCCGAAGGTTCACTACCGCACTCACAAGCGTCCGCCACCTGTCTCTATCCTGGGCCAACCCAATCCAGTCCACATACCCACATCCCACCTCCAGGAGATCCATCCTAATATTATCCACCCATCTACGCCTAATTCTCCCCAGTGGTCTCTTTCCCTCCGGTCTCCCCACCAAGACCCCGATAAAACCAACTAGACGCAATAATTCCTCATTTATTTTTGGAATGAAAATCTACTTGTTTAGGACAGTTTCTCTGTCCATCATCAGGAGTTTTTCACTGTACACACAGCAATGGTATATGTCATACAGGTTTGCTGACAGCTTGCGAGCGGGAACAGGACGGAACTGCAGTTCCGTCCTGTTCCCGCTCGCAAGCTGTAACTGTATAACCTGTATTTCATATACCATTGCTGTGTGTACAGTGAAAAACTCCTGATGATTGACAGAGGAACTGTCCGAAACATGTAGAATTTCTTTCCAAAATAAATTTGAGAAATTAGTGCATCTAGTTGGTTTTATTATAAGGATTTGTCACGGTGCACGGTCATATGAACGTAAAAGAAACTGCTTATCAGTCGGTATTGCATTACACCCCTAAGAAATGAGTGATAAGGGAAAATATCATTCAGATATAAGTATTTAATTCAAGTCCCTACCGTCAATTGCACGGACCGGGATAGCTCAGTCGGTATAGCTACTCGCTACGGGCTGGGTGGTGTGGGGATCGAATCCCAGTGGGACGAGATTTTCCACATTCTTCCGGACCGGCACTGAGGCGCACCCGGCCTCCTTTACAACGGGTACCGTGTCTTTCCCGGGGGTAAATCGGCTGGGTCGTGGGGCTGACCACCCAACCCATCTAGTACCGAGGTGAAGGAAAGAGTAGAGCTATACCTCTACTCCCCTTTACCTGAATATTTTACCGTCAACTATACTCTGTGCGCACTTAATTTGCGCGTTGAATTCGGAATTCCCATACCATAAAATGCTCAGTGAACCGAGAAAACATGAACAAGATCTCAGAATTTAACCTGAATTTGTCATCCTAGAAAACATGTTCCGTGTGTTTTGTAATTGGAATCCTGAGAGATTATGTGTGTGACGTACAGAAAATAAAGACACTGGTCGCTGGAGCACCTCTTGTGTCTCTTCCATTAAGGCTCATTGATCAAACTCTCGCAGTCTGTCCTGGGCACGAGTCTTCAATGCGTCATCTTGTTGATTGATGACACTGCCCATCCGCCTAACACTTAGCAACGCAAAGAAAACTCTCTTGCTGGCGACCATGTTGACTCACACAGTACTGGACAGTAGTAAAATTACACCGTGACAAATTCGACTTAATTTGTGTAATGGTCATCGCTACATTTCTAATGCCGAAATCAGCGTTTTCTGCCTTGTGTGTTAACTACTCAATCAACTATCTACGACATTTTTCTGGTACTTCATAACCAGGGAAACGAAGTGCTGTAACGAGAAATTTTGGACTTTTCGTGCCAAGAATTATTTATTTTCGTTTGAGGAGAGGGGTTGATTAAAAATTACCGCTAACTGGAAAGCCTCACTTGGAACGAAATGCCTCTTTTAAAACTCGTTTCATGCCTACTATAACTAACGGCCACGACAGCTCAGTCGGTATCGCGACTCGCTACAGCCTGGACGGTTCGGGAATCGAATTAAAGTGAGGGCCATATTTTCAGCACCCTTACAGACCGCCCTTGGGGCCCAACAAGCCTCCTGTACAATGGTACCGGGTCTTTCCCGGTGTTAAAGTGGCCGGGGCGTGGCGTTGACCACCCAGCCCTATCTAGGTAAAAGTAAGGTAAAGTGCCCCGTTGTACAGGCACTGAGGCTCTGTACAGCCCGTACGGCCCATAGGAGGAGTAGAGGTATAGCTCTACTCTGTCTTGACCACGGTACTAGAAGGGATGAGGGGTAAGCGTCACGCCTCGGCCGCTCTTTACCCCCAGAAAAGACCCGGTACTACTTTTACAGGAGGCTGGGTGGGCCCCAGGGCCGTTCTGGATAGGAGCGGAAAATCTCGCCTCCACCAGGAATCGATCCCCGGACCGTCCAGGCCATAGCCAGTCGCTATACCGACTACGCTACCCGGCCCACAGCCTCATCTAGAGCATAGGTTAAAGAAAGTGTAGAGCTATAACTCTACTCTCCCTCTGGATCTTCATGAAGTGTTCTACTGTTTACTTCATCTTTTCTACCTATTACCTAATCTAAACTGCTCGGAATGATAGCGGATACGCATTACACATTTATTTAGGGTTGTGTAGATTAGAATGGGGTAAATGTTCTAGTTGGTTAGGTTAAGGGTTTCTCTCTTGTGGATTGTTACTTGGCGTAGATTGGTGATTGGTTACTGCTAAGTCATGTCAGCTTGTCGCTACCTTATTCAAGGCTGTGGTTGACCCCTGAAGATGGCGCCGAATTGTTGTCCCGAAACATGTGTAACCAACAACCAACCTACACCGAGTAACATCCAACGCGACAGAAAACCTCAGCTACAAGACGACGGAGCTGTAAGCTTGCATACGTCAGGGTAAGATAATGTACTGAGTTTAGGTAAGGTAGGGTATAAAAGGTAAAGCAGCCCCTTTACAGGCCTGGAGTGGCCCAGAGGGTTCCAGGAAGTTAAGGTTCCCAGATTACATGACAACGGCACAGGATGGTGGTAAGGTTGTCGGCCTTACGCACCGGCCGTCTTTACCCCCATGAAATGCTTCTGATACTCATTTCTGTTAGAGGCTGAGTCGACCCCAGGGTCATAGTGCGATCGGAAGGATTATGCCAATGAAAAATTCCAATGACACCAGCCAGGATCGAAACAGCGACCTTCCGATTTGTAGCACAGCACCTTAACCATTGTGTTACCGCGGTCCCCAGGTAGGGGAGGGTAACGCAGTTTAATGTAGGACAGGACATAACCTTCGATGTTTTGCGGAGAGATTTTGCTCTTTCGGTTTTGAACAAATCACGTCTCTTCTGGTACTGCCGGTTTAGCTTTGCATACATTTTCCGAACATGCATGCGCGCCCAGTAACTGGTGAGCTCCAGTTAATAATGTTTAATAATTAATTTCATCTTGGTCTATAGATTATGTACTGTTTCAGGCGAGCTTGAAAAAAAAAATTCTAAGTGACGTAGACCGCGTGAACGCCACGATGGTGTGTAGGGGTGGAAGGTACGCCTCCACACATTTTTGTCCTCGGCCCTAGATGTATTAGAGTGATATGCCTCACGTTACGGCCATTTTTAACTTGAGAAAGGAACCTCTTTACGCAATGAATCAATGATTATGGAGATGTGTGGAACCAGGAACTGGTCCGGAAGTTTTGGAAAAGACAATTTCCTCTTGCCCCCCCCCCCCCGGAATCGAGTAGGGTTTGTTGTCAAGCTTACAGCCCCAAATAATATATTTCTATAAATTTAGTTATCTATTTAAAAAAATGGTCAAACCCACGTTTACTCAGATGTATCATATCATATAAGATCTGATAGTAAATAGATAGCTAGGTGCGATCGTCTGCCGCTTGGTACTAATTTTCCTAAGTGATTTTCTTTCTGCGTTGTGCGCTCCACCCATTTTCATCCTCAGCACTATTCCTTGACCCTTTTTGCTGATTGTTCTTGTCATCTATCTCCTAACACGGTAGCATTTCAAGACTCTTCTCGCCATCCCCCTTATACGTTCAGATTAAGCGTCGCCCTGATATTGACACTTGCACTTTTTGCTTTGCTGACGAGGGTTTACAAACTAGCGAAACTTTTTTTTTCAGTCCCGAATTAATTTAGACATTCCATCTAAAAACTACGACGCCATTTCTTGTAACGGTCGTTAATTGTGTATCAAAATTTTGGTAAACACTAGTGTCTAAATAATGAAAAATACCTTACCTAGCCATCACTTTAACGTAGCACAGAAAGTATCAATAGAAAGTAGTTAGAGAAAGTAAAATACTTCACACAAAAACTTGGCCTGACTTGCACATTATAAATGTGTAGCCTACTTTGATCTTCGAGGTGCAAACTGCATGAAGGTTAATCTAATCCTGAGGCGTGATATCTTGCAGTTTGTTATAATATTACGTAATCTAAGTTCGAAAATAAATACTGGGCTGCAGGACATCTTTTAAAGCAAGAACTTCGCTTACAGAATTTCATTCCGATGCATTTTTTGTGCATGGATACCAACATAGAGCCGTCAAACACAAATATTTGTTATTTTAACCACAGTAATTGTTACTTATTTCGGCTCATTTATTGGCGTCTTGCAGTAATCTTTATTATTATTAACTGCAGTTGAGTTGACAGTCGGTGGCAGTAGTCCTTACACTGGTACAAATGAAACAAATACAAACAAATATACTTAAACTAAACAATAACAAAAAAGAGTACCAACAATACAAAACACAGTAAATACAAATACACATATTACCAAAACAACCACACATTACAAAACCCACACATACACACACCCACACACACATACACACACCCACACATTACAAAGCCCACACATACACACACTCACACATTACAAAACCCACACATACACACACCCACACATTATAAATCCCACACATACACACACACACCAACACATACACACACCCACACATTACAAAACCCACACATACATACACCCACACATTATAAATCCCACACATACACACACCCACCAACACATACACACAACCACACATTACAAAACCCACACATACACACATCGACACATTATAAAGTCCACACATACACACACCTACCAACACATACACACACCCACACATTACAAAACCCACAAATACACACACACACACACACATTACAAAACCCACAC
>Ga0136643_10010558_pt1 | contig 13644 bp, 8 predicted proteins | sample TergutLab28metaG_FD_96883 | JGI IMG/M metagenome (GOLD analysis project Ga0136643, IMG submission 96883) | Labiotermes labralis P1 segment gut microbial communities from Petit-Saut dam, French Guiana - Lab288 P1 (version 3) (version 3) | ecosystem: Host-associated > Arthropoda: Insects >...
GTTGCGCTGACCACGTGACACCCCTCTATCCGCAAAAGTTGGCACTAACTTCGCCGACCGGCGGCGGCCGATCTGTCGGTATAGTTCGCGTGCGGACTAAGGCCACGGAGTTTAGTTTAGTTTATGCTCATGAGCAATTATTTAGGCTGTGTTGATCTATTGCCGAGCTGGTAAATACGGACAGACATGACAAAGCTAACGAGCGCGTTTGTGATAATTTTCGTTACGAATGCACGAAAAATAAATAGTTCGAAAAACTGATGACATTGTATAGCCTGGGAATGAAAATGGCCACTCGCAGCTATGTTCAGAACATGTGGAATTTTACTTCCACTCTTCTGTACACCCAGACGTTTACATGGCATGATGCTTAGTTAAGCAAACGGCTGTAACTTTGATCAATGCAAAACTTGCGTGTTGTGAGCGACTGGCTGTATAAAATGCACCATGACCTTAGACATATAGTACAGGGCAAAGACAACAATTTGGAAATAACAGTTAAATGTCTCTTCATTAACACATGTCTTTGTTTTAGTGCCTAATGACGAAAACGTGAAACTTTTATCAGCATGGCTTCGGGGTATGTACGAATGTATGTGCTTCTGTGACTAAATATTCAAGAATTTTATAACATCTTTCATGGAGTCTGATGACAAAAAGAATGATAAGATAGCCCTACAAGTTTCGAGTTTTTCACTGGTGAGATTCTGAATTATGATATTCTAGGTTGTGACACCGTGCAGTCTTGTAAGTGGACACCAACCCTGTGGAGGAACTTGCTGCCACAGGTGGTCACTGAGTGTGGAAGCAGAACGTTCCTCCACGACTTTGGTATCCAATTACAAGGCTACGTGACGTCACAACCCGTAAGAACACAATTTGGAAAAATAATGTGAAACTATGGGTGTAATAGAAACCTAGCAGTCCAGATGATGGAGCCATTCCTTGGACAGCATAGAGTAAATCCCCGATACAGTGCCAGTGTTTTTTCGCCAACATTTCTGGTTGTATATCGAGAATGGAGCTATGTCGATTGTGGGAATACATGGAAATATTTTATAATATGGAAATTTGTTCACTGGCTGTCATGCGCACTAAGTGAGGATGACAGTGTATCGGGGTTTGACTTGCTGTCTTCACTTCCACGTACATGCTAGAGCCTGCCATATTGTATTCACTGCAGTGACTAAGAGAAGGGCGGGAAGACCGGTATTTGAATCTGTGCAGAATCGAGATTATTTTCCTTTGCGACGGTTTGGGAAACTGCTCTGCCTACCGGCTTATCTCCCCAGTTAGGGCACAGTAACCGGAGCTTGAACCTAAACACTCACCCCTACTTAGTGCTGAGGTTAAGAATTCGTGGTACTGGGAGAGAATTTTCTCTAGTTCGGTTTCTGTCTGTCAGTGTCATTCTAAGACTGGCGTACTGGCTATCAACTGACGTTAATTGTATAGCCTTGGTAAATGAGAGATATGTTAAATAATATGACAAAGAATGTGTGTACCACATTCCATACTGGCACAATATTCTCTCATGATATTTGCAAAAAATTGTGACGACCGAAAACTTGGTGCAGAAAGCACGGTGGAAGCGATGAACTTAATAAAAATTACTGAATTTATGTGTATAGATGCACATAAGTATTATTTCAGCTGAAACACAATATTTAAACAATAGTCAGATATTGTAAGTGCATACTTTACTTCTTAACGCTTTTTCCTCCTTAAAACAGCAACTCCTTGCTTTGAACTCTTGACCTTTATTCGGGTCAGAAGTTTGATATTAAATTCCAATATTCCGTGTAGATATCCAGTACTTTGTACCACGCAAGGAAGACAATGGAATCGATACTTTAACCTCTGTTAACGGCAGGCAGGTATTTCGGCCTATTTATAGGAGAATAAGACCAGATCACGCATTGTTCTGACGTCACGAAAATCACTGTCTATAGGTCTACAGTAAATGGAACTGGGAAATTCTCATTGATGGTAGCAAACAAGTTTATCTGCAGTAATGTTGGGAAACAGCAGCAGTGATAGTTGAAGCCGGGCTGGAGCAATGCTTCAAATAAATGGCATTTAAAAAGGTAACTGGCACTTAAAGGGAATAACGCCGTTTAGAATGATATTCTGTTAAAAAGGCACATTAGTTCGATTTTACGAAATGCAAGTTGTAGGCACGCCTCTAATTATGCAACAGTTGTATTCCTGAACCCATCCGCGCGATTCAAAAACGCGTAAATCGAACACGTTTATTCGATGAAGACTATGGTAAAAATATGGATTCAGCTCCTGACGCCTTACGGTGACATTAGGCCTTCTTGGGACTGGAAAATTCTGCGTAGTTCCCTTACAGTTAAGGAAGCCATAGGATTATATTGGTATGTCAGTGGGCCTGTTCTCCTGTAAGAATTGTATTTATAGATGTACTTTCATGATAACTTTGTTCCACAGGCAGTCACTTCTCACTAGTACTATTTAAATTCCCAGTAACAGTATTATCAGTTTTTGACGTTTTGCTGACCGTGCATCTCAGTATTTAACCAACTTGATGCACAAAATTTGTTTCACAATAAGTTTTATTTCATACCTCTACATGTTTCGAGCACATGTAGAGGTATGAAATAAAACTTATTGTGAAACAAATTTTGTGCATCAAGTTGGTTAAATACTGAGATAAGTATTATCAGTGTGTAGGCAGCAATGGTTTGCAAAATGTTGCGATGTAAAGCATAAAATTAAAAGAATTTCCATTACCAGCATCACGCGACGCATTTATATCCCTAAATGCTGGAAGATTGCATATCATGTTATGAGAAAGGAGTGGTAATATAGAGGGAAAGTTGTCCCTAACCATGCCATGAAAGCACGTACGAGCAGCAGGGGTACATTTCCCTCATTCTTAAACTCGACACAAAATGGTGACGAGTGGTTAATTTCACCCCTGGGATAGAGAGGTAAATTGAAGAAAAATATTACTTTGAATATAGGAAACTGAGCGTCGATATTGCCATGTGTTGCAACATGAAATGTGATGTCTCTATTTTTAATTTTACGTTTTAAAATTTATGTCGTGTTAATCTGTATTTTACTAAACCGGTCTTATGTTTTGTGCCGGGTTGCAACCATAGTTAGGTATAAGAAAGAGGCCTTGCAGTAGTTTTTGTGTTGCAGCGCGCAGTGCATTTTTGCCGGCCATTGAATTTGTCCTAAAGCTGACTTTGCACAGTGGTGAAACATGGCGCTCGTCCATTTACTTGAAAAAACTGACTGCCAAGAAAACTGTCCTAGCACAGGGCTAACGAACCTGTGGCACAAGTCCACAAAGTGGCACACGGAATTATTTGTCACGCGGCATTTAATGCTGCATTAATTATTTTTAATTCTCTTGACCGACCAGCGTACTTATATTGTGAGAAATATGTGTTTATTCTCAGAGTACAACCAACAAGATGCAACGTTTCTCAAATTTATTTATTTCTGTAAGACGCTCTACATGTTTCAGACGGTTATTTCTTCCATCATCAGGAGCACAAAATTGCACATACAGCGTCAGGCATTTTTTAGACAGTTACTGCTACCTGTTGCTAGCCTGGCTAGTAGCAGGTAGCAGTAACGGTCTGACAAATACCTGATGCTGTATGTGCAGTTTTGTGCTCCTGATGATGGAAGGAAAAGCCGTCTGAAACATGTAGAGCGTCTTACAGAAATAAATCAATTTGAGAAACGTTGTATCTTGTTGGTTGTACTCTAAGAATATATTAGCGATGCACGGAACTATGAATGTTAAAAAAGAATGTGTGTGTATCTACACACATCTGATGGTACACAGAATGTGTTTGAATTACTGTTGCTACCAAATAATACGACAAGTGAAACATTTTTACACAAATCGGGAGCGGTGCGAAGTTTTGACTGGATATTTATCGTTGGGTCAGAGGTGTGGCGGTATCTAGGCGAATGCGTGACTTGGAACACAACTTTTACATTCTCCGCAATAAACCGCTGACCCAAGTGTCCAAATGAGAACCACATGAGTAATTTCTTCGCGGCACAACGTCAGTTGCAGTGTAGAACCTTCTGCTCATACTCTGTCTTGATTGTTTTTTGAGTGGACAATTAATATCGTCTGACAAACACACGTAGAAGGCAATAACAAGGCCATCATAGAGAAGTGATCATTTCGAGGTTAGTGACAAATAATTACACTGTTATTAATTCGACTACTTCATTTCGTAGATCCTAGATCGCAGTTGTTCACACATTATAATTGTCTTAAATCGGAGTTCGTTCTACGTTGTGTGGTGTTTAGGTATCGATTTCTAAAATTCAATATGAGTCTTAATGAAGAAGTCAGAGCTGCGTGCATAGCTCTCAAAGCAATCAAATACAACCCTGGCACAAAATACCTATCATCTTAGGTGCAGCAGGAAAGGCACTCTAATAGTAAAATAAGTTCACTTGTTTTCCCTTTTTCATTGTAAATAATTTTAATTATAACTGTCACAGTGACATTTATATTGCTTTTATAAAGTATTGTTAATGAACGTTGTTATTTTTAAAAACATATTTAAAATAAAGAGAGATTTATTATTAATTATTCGAACAGTCTTCGTCCAAATTTTGCACCTGTTTTAACTCCTCTATTGTGTACTATTTGTTAGCAAAATAAAATGAATGCAGGTAAATTTAACCATAAAATAAAACAAACATGACAAAAGATAGTTCTTTAAATTTCGCACAAGCTCGTTATTGTCCCCTTATTACTGTCACATCATCGTTAATGTTGTCTCTTGTTATGCAGGCCTAGTACTGTGGTTATAAATAATATGTAATTTCTAAACCTATCCCATTTAAAATCATTTAGAAGCAACATTGATCATCTAAACACGCGTCCTAAGAATGCTTTCAAGTTTTTTGTTCTCTCTCAACCTGCAATAATTTTTACAATAGAAGTAATATGTGTTTAACCCTTAACCTGCCAACGTGGAGAATATGGTGAACTCCTAATAATGCCAGAAAGTGACAGATGGGATTTAACTCGGCGTTTAAAGGGTTAATAACTATGAAGTAGTCAATGTCATTTTATTTATTCCTTGGGTTATTCTTTCCAAACGGGAAGTAGCAGCAGCCCCAGTTAATTCCACATTTTCTACCTTTTCGCTTTTCTCGATGAGGCCTTTATTAGAAATATAATAATTATATTATACATGAATTATAAAATATAATTATAATAAACATAAATAATAATGCAATAACTAATAATAATTATGGAAGCCTCCAAGACATTATTTTGATCTTCATAATTCCCATGGGTACGCGAAAGAATTTTTTTGAAATTTATAGACAGTTTGGGCAAGCGCCCTCAAAAAGTTCGCTAGGTCTGTTCTAGGACATACTCTTGCAAAATGTTCCACCATGGAGTTTCTCACAGTTACTGGGACACAGTGGACTACGGTGGAAATTTTCCTAGAAGTTAACTGCATGCAGCGGACTTCCATGAGTTTGTCTAACAATTGCGTTAACACTGTGTACTAACACAGAATTTGTCACAGCAATTATTTAAGAGCACAGGACAGGACTGCTGTTGAATCCTTCCTTGCCATTGTTGAACGCTTTGTATTGTCGTGGAATTTATCCTGATCTGTAAAACCTTTGAACACGTCATAAGCCAGCTTAACTGTAATAATTATTAGTTAAGTAGTTAATTTATTAATCTTAATCTTTAATTTTTCGGATAGCAAACTGGAAGACAAAAGATTCTGCACCGAATGATAACAAGCATTCCCTCACTTCAATTTGCTCTTAATTTCTTCAAGAATAGAATTTTTATCAGTTAAGGTTGTTCCAAAATATTTTAACTCTTCCACCCTTTCAAAGAAACTATTATCAATCTTTATACTGTGCCTTTATCCTGCATTCTGTTTTCGAGACATGGCCATGTACTTACGGCCCGTCAGCTTATGCACCGAATGCACCGCAGCCTTAGGCTTATTGTGTAGCTGGCCATGTACTTAGTATTATCAGCATTTCCTTCTAGTCCATTCTCCTTCTGGCAACTGCTAAAGCTTCTGCGCAATACTCTATAGTACGTAGACTTCCTATGGGTGTGAAACTCGGTCGTTCACACTGAGGGAGAAACATGGGATGAGAGTGTTTGAGAATTGGATATTTAGGAGAATATTTGCGCCTAAGAGGGACGAGGCAACGGGGGATTGGAGAAAACAACATAATGGGGAGCTTAGTGATCTCTACTCCTCATTTAACATTGTTCGGGTGATAAGTCGAGAAGAATGAGATGGGCGGTGTATGTAGCGAATATAGGGGAAAGGAGAGGCGTATAGAGGGTTTTGGTGGGGAAACCTGAGGGAAGACCCAGGCGTAGATTGGAGGATAATAGTAAAATGGATCTTCAAGAAGTGGGGTGTGGAGGTATGGACTGTATCGAGCTGGCTCAGGATAGAGAGAGGTGGCGGACACTTGTGAATACGGTAATGAACATTCGTGTTCCGTAAAATGCGGGGAATTTCTTGACTAGCTGCAAACCAGTTAGCTTCTCAAGAAGGACTCTGCCCCATGGAGTAAGTAAGTAATTTATTAATAATAAGTAATTATAATTACTTAATCAATTACTCATTCATGATATTGCAATATGTCTGTGGTGTTGTGTATTGTGTTCTGGTGTATAGGTATATCCAGTGAGGGGCCGATCCCCTACCCAAAGGACTCCTGCCCAGTGTAAATATGTTTCTTTTGTTTCAAAACAAATTCTAAATCGGAGCAAACCAGATAGAATTTTCTGTTATACCACATCTGAATAAAAAGAAAAAAATTTGAATTCTATCCTGTACACACGTCTTGTATTGTAAGTCAGTAGTAGTTCATCGCACTTTAAAGGCTCAGTGTTGTGGTTATCATCTCTCAGCCTTAGGACCTCGACCTCGTACTGCCAACATAGCTTGCAGGTTTATCTAGGTGTTCAGCCCCCTGAACCTGATTTTTCTTACCTCAACAAGATCATCTTTATGACGATGATTATGAGTATTAACGTGAAATATATACATTTATTTATTTATTTATATTTTAATTTGACAACGCCGACTCTAACACAAACTATACACCATCGAGAGGAGGATGTTTTCATGTGGTTATATTCTAACGCTTTTGTCTACGCTGTACTTTCCATCTTGTCTACGTCATATGCAAATGTTACGAATACAAGACCTTTGCATGGAGATAACAGCAGATGTAGCTGCCAGACTAGGCCTGTGTGTCTGAGAATCGATATGCTTGTTAAAGTTTGAGGGCATGGGAGTGAATAAGAAGGGAAACCTGCTTGTTCTCCATTGGAAGCTCTGTTAATACAACATTTACCTCCGTACTAATGATACCGACTTCTCCTCAATTTTATCGATGTGGTTTAAAAATAGCACTACGAACTAATGACAGAGAATTCCCAGTAATGCAAACCAGCGTTTCTTACAGCATTTTACGGTGGAAAGTTTTTCTTTCGAACAAAAGCCTTGGACTCCCAGAGAAATGAAATTATTCATTAAAAATTAGATACAGAAAGCATTTTACCGTTATCACTTGCCACAGTTTAAGCCGTGCACCACTTTCATTAAACGTATTACACAACAGTAAGAGCGGAAAAAATCCTACAAATTTTTACGAAAATTGCAACAGAAAGTAAAAGTTTGGAATAAAGAAAATTTCATAGTACACCAGGCAGTTACAGAAGGAGGGCAATTACCACTTACATTTCGTAACATATGTAAGAAAAATGTTTCTGAACATGACAATATAAATTAGATATTGCTTTAGTAGTAAATCAAATTGTACTAGATATTTTCATTTTAAGATGAGCAGGTCATAATCGCCAAAAGAGAAAGTGACCTCTAGAGGTATTTTTATATATTAAATATAATTTTGAAGAAAATGACTTTAAAATTTCTGGCGTTATAGAAATTTATTTGCATTTAGAGGCACTGAAACTTTGAGCAAAATTAGTTATTGAAGGCAAAGTAACTGAACACCTGAAAGGATGGAACTACATGGGAAGTAATATGGCACACATGGGTAATAATGGCGTGCAAAATAAGTTAAGAAATTTTCAATATTTTCGTCGAAAAATTAGAAGCACTTTTGAATAAGTAATAAGAACACATTGTTGAAATTTTAAAAGATAATGACGGCATTGATGCTCCAATGTGGGCATGAGAACGGGACTTTACTGAAAGAGCATGAAAGAAAAATTTAACGCAGGTGAAATTTTTACAGCCATTTACATGACCATAAAAATAAGAATTAAAGGAACAAATAAATATATAAAATGTAAAAGATATTATTGTGCGTTGTATATGCAGATGGTCCAATACTTACTGACATTGAAGGATACAAGCATTCCAGAATTATTTTATGAATAACCTCGAACCAGCAGTGGAAATGCCTTTCGATTAAGGAAAAGATGGAAGGAACAACACCCATGAATACGGAATTTCTGGAATGGCTTATATCCTCTTGCTGCTGCTGATGATGAAGATAGTGAGGAGAGTAAATATAATGGTAAACTTTTATATTACTCTAAAGTCAAAGAAAGGTCTAATTGATCAAATACAAACAAAACGTAAATGAACTTAATTAATCGCTTTACGGTGAATATTTTGTGACTTGCTTGGTGTACGAAGGCAATTTTCTTCGGTCCTACTGTTGCTTCTTTTTCTCGATCTTACAAATGATCCACATTATGCTGTTCTTATTCACCTTCGATTTACGTTATTTCAAGAAAATGGGGGAAAAGCTTTCACACCAATACAAAACAGCAGGTATAATTGTAATATTTTACACTCTAACCATTAAGTGTGCATGTATATGTGTGTGTGTGCATATATATATATATATATATATATGTGTGTGTGTGTATGTGTGTGTGTGTGTGAAGTAATATTACATGCATAATTTCCGTGAAATGGTCCAAAAATCAGTCATCACTATACAATACACTCACTGATCCAGCCTGGTGTGTCATTGTGCCGGCCGCATCAGAATAGTCATGAGGTCTCTCTGACAGCTTTATGAAAGATAATGGTTGACCAGACGTCATTTATGCCTGTAAAGTGAGAATATTTGTGTGAATATATTTCCCGTGAGAAATGAAAAACTGGAAAGGAACCGCACTTAAGATGCTTCAGGGCGTCCTTTTATTCTTTCTTGCATAATTTAATAGAGGACATCCCGCTGTGTATACAAGACCTTCAAAGCAATCCATCATAAATCCGTCAAATAAAACCACGTTTGTTTTTACTTAAGCATGAATACATATTTCGTTCTGCAAAGACCATCGTCAGGCAGCCATTACAGAACTTTCAAAATACGGCAAAATACAGTATACTGTATTTCCCCTTATTTTGACAATTTTATAATAGTGGCCTACTGATGGTCTTTCAGACCGAAACAAGTAGTCATGCTTAAGTACAAAGAAATGTGGTTGTGCTTTCCTGTATAGCCGTAACATACGCTGGAACCGGTGTAGCTCAGTCAGTATTGTGACTACGCTGTGGAATGGACGATAGACATTTGGCTTCATAAAAGAACAGGGTTTTTTTCTGCAGCCTGTAGACTGTCTCTGGGACGCACCCACCCTGCAGGCCGAGGGCTGTTGCTCCAAGCGTAAAGCGGCCGGGACTTTAAGTAAAAAATTAGTCCATGCTACGTTGATGTTTAGAATGCGTGGAGCTAAAACTGCACTTCCCGTATATCTTCCTGGAGCAGTGCTTAGTAAAGTACTGGAAAGGTTACGTAATAAGAAAAAAAACGATAACTTACGTATGTCCCTATTACACGGAAGGTGGTTGAAGATTTTACAGCAGGTATTTAGAACTGACATTTTAACAAAAAACAGTGATTCATGCAGTATCTGGTTGATGTGGGCCCTGAAACTCTTCCCAGCTGCTACAGTACATAGTAACGTTGACTCACAAATTAAAATAGAAACAAACAGGATTTATGTTCCCTAAAACTTCTTTGGCATATCACAAAGCTGTTGTACTTGTTCAGCCGTGAATCCGTCATTTGGAATTAACGTACCTGTTGTCGTTTTCTTCAACACAAATGCATTGAATCGGCCGTCAGAAACTTGTTTGTAAAGACCGGATGTGCAACCTAATGATAAGGTGGTAACCAACGATCGAGAGACGAGCTGTTTGACTTGCAGGTTCTTCACTGAGCGTTCGTCATTGATGTTAGTACAATGCATTACACATCACATATAAAACACAAGCACTGCTCTTTCTTGGTCCAATGACTAGCACTTATAATATAGTTCAAACATGTACGCAAGCGATTTTAAGTGCTATTAATAAAACAGCAAAACTAGGCCAAACAGTAAAGAAAAATAATGATTATGTCATACTTACGTTCAACCCAAAGCAATCAGCTCGCCATATTTATTGACTTCCTGTTGCCATGGTTACAGCTGATCTCACCGAACAGCTGACGCGTGTGTAAAATAAGGGGTGCTGTGCGGTCGATATAATAATGGGTTCTTCATGGACGCGAACTGCTGATAGGGTTCGATCACGAAGAAAAAGTGGTTTATTCCACTGATAACCCGAATTATCGTATCATCAGTATCCTTCATATCAACAATAGGAGTTATAGCTTAAGAAACGTAATATGGCTTTCAGTGTAAATTGTTTGTAGTTACGCGAAATTCCTGCGTAAGTGTAATCCGTCTCCTGCATCTGAGACGCGGCTTGCAGGGGTAATGATATATTCCTTGAAATATCAAATTTATAAAGAGAAAAATGGAAGGACATGATAACCAGGCTTACAAAAAATTGTGATCTTAAAATGGATCGGGTTTTGAAATCGGTAGATGCGCCACATAACTAGGGTCTCCAGCAATATAGCCTCGCGCAAGCGAGTTGCTGGAAGATAGTGAAGTAATATAAATTTTAGTATATCAACCAACAAATACAGTTCATAAAATAAAAGAAAATACAATAAAATACATTTAATAAAATACAATAAAATACAGTTCATAAAATACAATAATATATAATAAAATACAGTTCATAAAACACAATAAAATACAATTCATAAAATGCAATAAAGTACATTTCATGAAATACAATAAAATACAATTCATAAAATACAATAAAATACAATTTATAAAAATACAATAAAATACATTTCATAAAATACCATAAAACAAAATTCATAAAATACAATAATATTCAATAAAATACAGCTCATAAAATACATTTCATGACAAGCATCAAAATCCTACGTGTTTCGACACCGGGATGCCATCCTCAGTGAGGCTTCTATAAGAAACGAATACAAGCCCAGCACGGAGATCTAAATCGACCTCATTAGAATGACTAAAATATTATAATTCTAAAGTACATAAAGCTGACAAGCATAAAATTATTAAATTAGCATGTTGTGATATTAGAAGTGTATGATTGTGAGCCACGTCAAAGTACAAACTCGCAGCCCTTCATATTCACAAACAGCTGTCTCGGTCTTCGTGAAACAAAGGTGATCTCGCCCACATGGAGGATGTGAAGTGTGTCGTGTCGGGAGGTGCCGAAACATGTCGGATTTTCAAACTTGTCATGAATTGCATTTTATGAATTATATTTTATTGAGGATGTGAAGTGTGTCGTGTCGGGAGGTGCCGAAACATGTCGGATTTTCAAACTTGTCATGAATTGCATTTTATGAATTATATTTTATTGTATGTTACTAAATTCATCTGTTGGTTAATACATTGATTGTAATATTATGTGGGGTAAAAATAACATACGAATATAAAAATGTTTGCTTTAAACATACCGCGAGATTACATGATATTAGATTTTGCTAAGTGGTTAGTACGAGTTCCGTTTTTAAGAACGTTCGCAAAATTGCCCAAAGTGACTATTACCTTGTCACGACTGGCCGTCTGTCCGTCCTCCCGCATGGAACTACTCGGCTTACAATAGAAGGATTTTCGTGAAATTTCACATATGTGTATTATTCGAAAATCTGTCGAGAAGATTTAATTTTAATTAAAATCTGACAACAATAACGGGTACTTTACATGGAAACTTCTGTACATTTATGTCAATATCGCGCTGAATTCTTCTTAGAATGAGACAAGTTTCAGATAAAATTTGCAGAGAAATCAAAACACACATTCCGTTTGCAATGACTTTTTCCTTAAAATCGTGCGGTTTTGTGACATAATGTGGAAAAATATGGTAAAACAAAAGATGACAATGTAATAAGGCGCATGCGCTTTGCACGCTGGTTAAATAAGGCTACAGACACACTTTCGAAATATGTAATATTTATTGCTTTTCAACGTCAACAGTGGTTAACGTTTATAACTACATTTCCCGCCTTGCTAGAGTTCTTTGTATGTATAATATTTCCAAATTCGGGTCATCCATGACCGAGAATCTTTCAAATTACATTGTCGTATGCCTTACAGTTCACTGTTAAAACGCGAGAGTGTATATTTGCCATCTACCGTTAATATCAAGGCACTTTTTAGAAGGACTGAGAGATTGCAATCGTCCCAGATAACAATAACCTAACGTTTGGCACAGAATGTACAGCGTGTATAGTCACCATCTCATTAGCGGTAAACTTCAGTACTTGGCCTCAGTATAGTTAGTTCAATGCGTATGTGCCAGTTAAAGTACAGTGTGTCTAGCCTTGTTTCGGTACTCGGAGGCAATCATTTGAACATTTCGCTCTGTCATACTCTCACATATCACAACGGACACTTGTAACATGCTGCACTGGTTAGAAGTCAGTCAGCATTTTCAAGGGTGTGTTAATTGATTCTTCCAGGTTTGGAAAACGTTGTCTTTGATTTATGCGCAGCAACTTTTACTTTACAGCTCACAGATTTTTCAAGAACAGGTCAAGTACAAGAACGAGAAATACATAACTGTTTGAAGAATAATATTCAGCTAAATAATAGGCAAAAATTCAGTTAATGAATAGCAGTTAACACACTTCATCGCCCTTACAAAATACAGCCACTTAAATGCTGTTTGAAGAAATGATCGCCATTTATTATTAGAATCTTAGGAGTGGGACCTTCGCTTCTGTAGGATACTACGCAGCTTATATTGACAGTTATTTACCAAAGGGAGCAGTGGCGTACCCAGGAATTGTGTTCGGAGGGGGGGTTCAACAAATTCAGTTGACGAGAGAGGACAGGGATCTGGGGGTAGGAGCCCCCTAGTCAGGGGTTCTGGGGGGAGCTGTAATTTCGTATAAGAAATTTCATTTCATATAGCAAAATCTTCTTAATTTTTGGTACTTTAAGACTATTTATAATGACAACCAATTTATTTGTCATTGCTAATGTAAAACAATTGCGAACCTAGGTAGTTTTAGAATTTTACTGCCTTTTTTCCAAACATCTTGGGGTGTTGGCTTCCTAAATTCAGCAATTTTTAACAGTTTTCACAATTCGGTTGAGTTTGGCACGATTTTGGAGGGCCTTCGGAATTTCGGGGGGGGGGGGGGTTAAACCCCCCAAACCCCCCTCGGTGCCCCAATGAAGGGGAAATATAGGTTGTCCCGAAATTTTGGTAATAAATGGGACCAAAAGGTTGTCCCGAAAAGTCCGTTACTAAA
>Ga0136643_10010559_pt1 | contig 13642 bp, 5 predicted proteins | sample TergutLab28metaG_FD_96883 | JGI IMG/M metagenome (GOLD analysis project Ga0136643, IMG submission 96883) | Labiotermes labralis P1 segment gut microbial communities from Petit-Saut dam, French Guiana - Lab288 P1 (version 3) (version 3) | ecosystem: Host-associated > Arthropoda: Insects >...
CCAATGCTTCCTCTTTTGTGCTACCTTTGGTTAGTTGGTAAAATTGAGATGCCTCGTCTATTTTAATGGCGATGGGTGTCAATACTGTCAGTATGCAGAGGGCTTCGTTCGACACCGTACGGTATGCCTTTGCGATTCTAATATTTATAAGTCTTTGTAATCTTTCTAGCTTTAATTTGTAGCTTACTTTATCTATGGCTTTTTTCACACTGGTGCTCCGTATGTATGTATGTATATATGCATGCATGTATGTATGTATGTGTGTGTATGTGTGTATGTATGTATGTATTTATTTATTTATCACACGCTCCATTACATAAGTAATACTATATGCTTCCTTCCTATCCTAGTTACAATGTCTTGTTACGATCATTTACCTTGGTTTTTACATACTACGTATATGTTTTTGGTTGGCGACACTCCTTGATGTGATAGTTCAGTGAAGGTTGTCAAAAGAAATTTGGTTGGTGAATCTATTAAAGGCTTTGTAATGTTTAGTTATAAGTGTGTGTTTGCTTGTTGGCCAGCCTTCTGATTTTATAATTGTTGACTTTAGTGTGTCTCTTTGTGTCTTCAGTAAGTCACATTCGTATAGCAGATGATCTGTAGTTTGGTCTGTTTCGCCACATGGGCACGTTGGCGTGTTGGATATTTTAAAACGGCACAAATATGCATTTATGTTCCCATGTCCCGTGACCATGGTTGTGAAGTTGTTGGAGGGCGTTATTTTCATTTTCTGTCTTTCGGCAACTATCGGAAAATAGTCTTTTGTGATTTTACCCTTGGTAGATCGGTTCCAGTCTCTTTGTCACTTGTCTACACTTTTGTCTTCGAGTTCACGTTTCACTACACTTTTTGGGACCCTGTTGTAGCATTCTGAGATGTCCAGGTTCGTTGCTGCACCCTTTGCTAGGGTGTCGGCCAGTTCGTTGCCTATGTTCCCGGTGTGTGCTTTGACCCAGCAGAACTGGCTTTTCCATTCCGTCTGTTCCAGCTCAGTCGCTTTCCGTTTTATTTTTTTTATGAGGTGTTTGTGAATTTTGTTGTTTTGGAGAGAGTCAAGAGTCGTTTGGCTGTCTGTGTATATGGTAACCAACTTGTCTGTTGTCTGTGTGTTTTCAATGTACTCTAGTGATTTCAGTATCGCTAGCTGCTCCGCTTGGTTATTTGTGCATCTATTATTTAGTCTGTATTTTAAGCTTTTAATGTCGATGCCTGATCTGAATACAGCTATGCCTGCGCCTAATTCTTGTTTTGATTTGCTACCATCAGTGAATATTAGTGTTATGCTGTTGTTCTCGTTATTATCCCGAAGGATGTTTATGTATGTATGTATTTATGTACGTACGTACGTATGTATGTATGTATTTATGTATGTATATACGTATGTATGTATGTATGTATGTTATGTCCAATAATATGAGAAAGGCATGCTGTATAAGCCTACATTCCAAGCTGGTTCTCAAAGGCTTTGGCATCACTCCAGTTGGCCTTGATACGAGTCCAGGGGCGCTCGAAATTAGAGATAAAAAAATCTGCGTTCAGCAGCATCCAAAGAACCTGGCGATGAAGACAGAGGTAATCTCTGAAACGCCGAATTTTTACGTCATATTGAAGTAGTTAATTATTTAAGAAGCACACATTGGCTTAGTCGGCTTGGAAACCAACTTTTACAGCAAGATTCGACCAGAACTCAAAGTCTAAAATTTCGGGTACATAACACATAGTCCACATTAGTTCTGCACTAGAAGGTTACAGTAGTTAGGGGTGTGACGCCGTGTAATTTGGTAGGTAGCTACCAACGTCTCGGAGTAACCTGTTGCCTCCACCTTCAAAGTAGAAGGGCGACCTCCGTGAGAACCACAGATATCGCAGCAGCTGTCAGTACAGTGACGCCATTAACTGTAATAATACACTCATTTGTATACTTCGGCTCAAATTAATAATTTCATTATACGTTTCATTTGTAAAGTAATTTAAGACGTCAGTGTATTGGTACTTGACATTCTCTGCAATAATATTCTGAATTTTCCACTGTCTTCATCTACTGCATGTATCTCTGATGTATACATAACTGATTCTGATATTGTCCGTGCATGTGCTCACGATATTATTTCTTTTTATGTTATTATTATTATCATCATCATCTCCTTTATGTACTAAGCAGGGTATTTATACTTATATTCCTAAGACAAACTATGTCCCTAAGGAATACAGTGTTGCAGCTATTCTGTTGTTACTATTCATGGTGCGTATATCGTTAGTTTCAGTGTTGAATCTATTGCATTATTACATTAGTACTTTCCGAAGTATGTGTGCAGTGCCCAATATGGCTCTTTTCTGTAGTTCCTTGACTTCAGTTTTCCTGGTATTTTGCTCATGTATTTTCTGAATGATTTTGAAATAGTCCCAGTCGCCCCTATTATTACTGGTATCACCTTTGTTTTTAAATTCCACATGCGCTGTGTTTCTATTGTAACGTCTTTATATTTTAGAATCTTCTTGGCTTCTTTTTTATCACATTTCTGTCTTCTGAGATTCCAACGTCTATTAACATGCATGTTCCCTTTTCATTATCACGAAGTATGTCTGGTTTTTTGTTGGGGATAGTTCTGTCAGTTTGTACTTTATTATTATTATTGACAATTAATCTGTATAGGGTCTAGATTAAGTGTTGGGCGGCCGGGAAATCGGTGTTCGATTGCGAAAAGAGGAAAGGGTTTTTTTTTAAAAGATTATTAACTTCCTGGACTTTGTCCAACGTCTTGCGTTTTAAAATGAATGAAAGTAATAAACAATAAAACACTATGTTTCAGCGACAGGATCTGCCCCACTGTACCCTGACTAGTTCTGGGATCCAGTCTGTCGTCTATACAATGGGCATGGAGGCACTATACCGCGAAGCTAAACTACTGGGGCGTGAAACTGAACACTCACTTCCGTTTGGTGTCGGGATTAAGAATGCGTGTAGACATACTATTACTTCCTCGCTACACCTTTATGACACGGTGCTTAATTAGACACAGGAACAACATAGGCCTACCGTGTCAATTCATTCGCAGTGGCTTTATGTTCGGAGCCCTCGAAGGCAGTTCAAATCTACACTGCGTTACTTTTATCAGACCCAGAAACTTGCAGGGCTTTCTACAGCAATTGAGTGCAGGACTTGCGAAAACTCCCGATCTTTACCTGGATATCCTTGAAATAAAATGCACGGAGATATTATGAATCTGTTTTATGTTCGGAGACGAATAATGACCTCTTGTTGCATTAAAAATTGCCAACAGCATATTAGTGCCTTGCATTCTGAAACCGAAAATGGTTAGCAAACAACAGACCTGAGACTGAGAAGTGGGGAACACTGTGTTAAGGGGTTTTATATAATGGACCAAAAATTTGGCGAACAATTCCCAGGTGCCAGGTCGCCTTGACGACTATGTTTTGAAGGTGGTTGCCTATTATTTGTGGATCATCAACATGGAGCTTGCTTCATGTCATCCTTCTGGAGCCTTAATTTTTTGTGGTGGCTTGTAGATTTCCGGAAATTTTGCATACCCATGTGCTAAAAGGAATTAAAATTGTATTTGGAAATTTGACTTTTCAGAGTGACTTACTCGGAACAGTATAATTTAAAAACCAAATATAAGTATAATAATGAAATACACACCAGGATCATAGACTGAACATTTTATTTCCTGATGGCTTCACGTTTCTCTGTGCGATAAGGTGACACAAAGCAGAGCGCCACTGCAGATTATCGCATCAGGTAAGCTTCAATACACGCTTTCTGTTGGGAAGCGTATAAAAGTCTGTTATTTGCTTAACGGTATGTACAAGTTCTCGAAAGATCTGCTAGAATGTATTGACATCTCCTCACTTTGGGGACAGGTAACAGACAGTAGAGTCGTGAAGGTAAAGGAGTGGAAAATTGATATGCTCACTGCATACTGACAAAATAACACATTCACATAATTATATACTTTCTATTGCATGTAGCTTTCAGATAGCGCGCACATGATTGCTGTGTCTTGAAGTGTCAGAATGGCTTTAGCAGTTACACGGTTACAGTAGAGATGTCGAATTGTGGAATCGTGGTTAAGTCTAGGCTTATTTGTCGAGATTGTGTTTGTTACTGAGGTGCACAAGGTCAAATGAAAGTACCTATAGTCAAGCTATAGAGCAAGTTATATTTCAGGTTCTGACGACAGTGGCTATCAACGATATTCGTCTGTCGTGATGACGGAGGCAGCAGGTTTCACAACAACGTCGGTGCACTTCTACCGGACTTAACAGAATCGTAATCTAGAAGTCAGAAATCTTCACTAATGAACAGATTTACTCCATGATGTCGAAATGTTGTCGAAAATATAGTAATCGCCAAGTTAAAAAAAAGGACTTTGTTAATTATGTTCAATATAATTTTGAAAAAGCCCACCACGCTATTCTGCAGCCCACATTTTCAAAATATGTGAACATGAATATCTAACTCCACAGCGTGTCTAAATTGCATGAGTAGAAATAATCAAACAAGTAATCAAAACTTCTTGTACAAAGTGGCGGTATCTTGTTGAATATTGTAATAAATTTGTGTATGTTATAATGCTAAAACTCTCAGAATCCTCTATCTGTGCTCTTTGCTAATTGCTAGACACCAACTCTCACATCTGCAAGGATTTTATAATGTCACAGAGGACTAAATCGTAATCTAGTGCAGAATTTTAGTGACTTTTGATAACAAGAAGGAATAAATTGTACATATTTTTTCAAATAATTTTCATTTTAAATGTGAACATTCTATGAGATCTCCCATCGAAATCATTGCCCTAAAATACTTCACACCCCTGCCATAATAGAGTTCAAGAGATATTCCTTATTTTGCCAGCGATGGGCGTACGTAGCTTATAAAAACTGGAGATATATATATATATATATATATATATATATATAGATGTAAAATATTAAATAAGTGTTTTACGATTATATTTCACATGTTATTACACCATGTGTGCTTAATATATAGAAAATGTTCCTTTTTCGGGTAACCACACAGTTAAATTTTGTCCCTGTGCACACCTTGAGGGTATATGTGCGAACAGAGGTACGGCTGCTATCTGCGGTAATCTCAGCACTAGATGTTTGCATGTCCTGTGTGATACCGAAAATTGAACGTATAATAAGACACTTTCACCTCTGTTAAGTAGTGAAATTAAACTAATTATAATGAGAAGGTTTATTTCATTATTAAGCCCAGACAAGAAGGACAGAATAGTCACTTATTTCCAAATCTCGCCCTAAAAAATGCATTCCTTTACGCCGAAACTACCTTGAATTGTGACTCAGCTGATCTGGTTTGCGGTGATGTCAGATTTATCAAGGAGTGTTCGGCCTTGGTTGTGGATAAATTTCACCTCTGCATAATAACCCGGACAGAAGTGACAAACTGTACAATCCTGTATTTTATACTCTTGTGAATATGTATTTGTCAGAAACCAAGAAATAAACGCTTCCTCCTTCCCTTCTTCTTATTTTCCTCCGCCTCTTCTCCTCCTCCTCCAGCATTGCAGCCATTAACCTTTGCCCTTGTCTTTCAACATGACATTTGCCCTTTCTTTTCTCTCAAAACCTCTCGCTTTACTTGGTTTTACACCCATGTACTTCAAGTCCATTTGGAAATCATCCATCCACCGTAATCTAGGAATTTATTTTTCTCCCCCCTCCTGGTTTGTCTTCCAGTAACTTCTCTCCTCTCCTTTCATCATTCATTCTTACAACATGCCCAAGCCATTTCCATGTACATACTTCAATTTCGATTGCAGTATCTGGAGATTAAAATTTGTCGTAAACTTGTTGAATCGTTTTTATTCTCCAGTAACCATTCTAATATGTTGGCCCATATATTTTTCGCAAGATTGAAGAAATAACCAAGAAAAACTAAATTCCAATGGACTTGAACTCAACATCTTCCCAGTAAATTTAATCTTTGAAAATGCACAGGGTGTGAATCAATTAAGTACCTAAAGCTTAGGTTTTGATTTAAAATATTTCAGTTATATCTGTGGCATAAGTGTTCCCTCCGCGACGCCCATTCCACTATAAAATGCTGCCGCAAGACTTACGCCTACTTGTACGAGACAGCCTGTCTCTGCGTATGACTAGCATGCCTTTGCAGTAAGACTAGAATAGCCCACAGTACCACAATTTTACAAATGTAAGGCAAATTTGACGTTCATAGGGCCGTGCATCGTAATATATTTCTATAGTAAAACCAACTAGATGCACCAATGGCTCAAATTTATTTTATTTTGGGATAACTCTACATGTTTCGGACACTCCTTCCGTCCATCATCAGGAGTTCACGACTGTACATACAGATACTGCGGTCTGCTTGCTAGCAAGCAGACAGCAGATCTGTTTGACATTTGCCTGTTGCTGTATGTACAGTCTTGAACTCCTGATGATGGACGGAAAGACCGTCCGAAACATGTAGAGTGTTACTGCAAATAAAATAAATTTGAGACAATGGTGCATCTGGTTGGTTTTACTATAGAAGTATAGAAATAAGGCAAATGTTCCTTATACTGTGTAACTATCGGGTGTACGTCTCGCTAACGTCGATGGTGATGCAGTATTTTCATGACCAGTTTCGTAGTGTTATGTCTTTAATTGAAAGCAGCAGACATGGCGCTTGCCTATCACTGTACCTCTAAAAACTGAAATCATGGGTTCGAATCGCTCTTGAAGCACAGATTGAAGGGCGCCGGCAGCGAGGTGAAGTTTTGTGCACTGGCACCACCTTGGGATTTTTAAATAATTTATTTTTCAATTGTTCGTTCACAAATCTGGTCGCTTTCCATAATAGGCAATGTACATCACTTTGCAAACATTCTTACCGCCGCTGATGTACAGGCGTATTTTCTTATTCGTTTTCTCTCTTTATGTTACACTGTGCAGGCAGGGAGAGACTTAACGATGGGCCGAAACCCCTACGGTGAATTTTACCAGACGAATGCAAACAAGACTCAGAAATTTGGAAGCGGAAGGTTCCGGTGTCATTGGGCTGTAGCTCCATACAATGCAAAGGTAAAATTAACCCTTTAACAGGGCATGAAGGCCCAGAGGGGGAATAGAAGTGCTCTACTCCTTCTTTAACATCGGCGCTAGGTGGGGGTGGGTGGTCAGCGCCACCACCTGACAGCTTTACTCACGGGAGAGAAACCCAGTACACATTTTACACGAGGCTAGGTTGGCCCCAGGGTCTCTCTGGGCGGGTGCGGAAAATCTCGCCCCCCCAGCAGGATTCGATTCCCGGACCGTCAAGCCCGTACCAAGTAATGTAGCTCCATACAGATAGGTAAATCGATAGACGTCTCCTGTCGTAGCTTTCAACACTTGTGTCAATAATCCAACAGTAATGCAGTTAAATGTTTCAGTTAATTTCAGGCAGCTGAACTGTTGTGGATTTAAAGTAGCCAGATCGAAGTTCTCTATCCACTACTTTTTCCAATGAACAGGAACTGATAACAGGTTGTTCAACTTTTGGTATAGGGGAAAATAAAAGTCAGTACAAAAAGAGAAACCGGATAGGCGCATGTAGTTGGTCTGCAAGATAAACAAAACTTAAATTTTGCCATCTGCATTTGATATATTTAACAAACGTCGGTGGCCTTCTGTCCCTGGTTCTCATCTCCAGCCACGACTATACAATTTCGAACCGACCCCAAGCCATTTGATTCCTTATGACCCTTTCAGTTTAATATGTAAAACGATTAATAATATGGAGAAAGCGAGGAGAATCGGAAGAGACCGACAAGGAAACACAGCAGAAATCAGGACATAGAGAAATTTAATTTACTGAATTCAAGTGAGCGTTGTGTATGATGATGATGATGATGATGACGACGACGACGACGACGACGACGACGACGACGACGTTGTTGTTATTGACGGTGATAAATAACTATGTAATTTATAATTTTGTACGTTACTCGTAATGCTTATTAAGTGCACAAGATTTTTGCGCCTTTTAAACATCTGAAGTTTAGATCATCATAAACGTACATTTCTGAAGTATGATATTCGAGTAACGATATCTATTGTTCTTCACCAGGCTTCTTATTACAATACGCCTTTGATGTTAACGAAATTTCTTACTTACTAAGGCTCTTATGAATATATATTGCCGCTGGCCATGTTGACATTATTTAGCGCCGTTGATACGTTGAATGGTTGGCTGATGTCACCGGCTCACATATGTAGCGACTGAGTCTAGAACAGTATACGGTTGCCTAATCAATATATATAAACGGTGGAGAATGACGTATTAAAGTGGAGAAAGGGCGGATCGTTCATCATTTAAAGCTGGAAGAATATGTTTTGCGTAAAGATTTGCGCCTTGTTACAAGATCGTCGTCTGTCTTAGTATATTACGATGGGTTGGCATTTGAAATGCGCGAAAATAAAATGTCTGTTTGGTACGCGTTCATTGAAACAACGTAACCATGACTACACTGCACCCAGCACAGGGTTCTTGCTGTACTATTTTACGAGTTTCAAATTTTTTTCTCAAATTTCATCTTGTTTATGGAGTTTTGGGCAGTTATTTCGGCCCTTTGGTTGTATTCTGCCATACCCAGGCACTTAAAATCGGGCCCACTTTCCACTGCATGTCAAATTCCGGCATGAAATATGAGAGAAGTCGCTGCACGTTTGGTAACTCTCCAATCACCATCCCTGTCCCTCATTCGCACGTTGAATGTAGACATCTCAATCAGAGCGCAACCAATCTAAACTAATTTCACAGCCTCTTTGCCACTTCAACAGTGTCTCCATGAAACCTTAACCTTCCATTTGTACGTCATCGCAGGGCATCTCATTTTATTATTTATGACTTATTTTAGACCCCATCGTCGCTTGCAGTTTATAAAAAACCACTGCGTTTTGGAAAATATGTTGTGCATTTTGTGAAATATGACCATGGAATTAGATTATCTGTGTCTAAGGTTGGGAACACATCCAATTTTCCGAAACGAAGTGGTTTCAGTAAACTGGGACGAAGGACAAAGTGCAGCTCTGGTGTGAAATATAATGTCACGTCATCGGCAAGAACTTGAAACGTATCTCAGTTCAGTGCCTGCTGAATGAATAAGAATCATGCACGAATTTGATTGTGTCAGTTTTCAGATGATTATTTATCATCTGTAACGTCTCTGTTCTTATAATTTAACACGCTACACGTTTACTGCTGGGCCTATGGAGAAATTATGATATTGTAACGTCAGTTTGTTATACATTGTGGGCGTAAATGTTGGTTTCTCGCTGCAATGGAATAACTTAAATGGAGAATGAGAACGTAGTTCTGATGTTTTTATTTGGAACTAAAGTGGAGGAGTAAGAAGGGGATGTGAAATGTAACCTAACTGGGAGTTTCAAAGCTATGTTCTTTGATTATTATGAGGGTAATGAAATCAAGGAGGATGGGATAGGCTAGATGATACAAATAATATGCATGGAGGAGATGAAAAGTGAATGGTTAGTTTGAACCGGAAAGCCGGAGGGGAAGAAATATCTACGGTAACCCAGACATAGTTGTGGAGGATAATATTAAAATGTATCCTATGTACGTAGGGTGTAAGGGTGTTGCCTGGATGGTATCTCGCTCAGGACGGGGTCCAGTGACTGCTTATTGTGAAAACGATAAGACACTTTCGGTTTCCATAAAGATGAGGAGTTTCTTGACCATTTGAGCGACCACACTTGTCAAGAAGGATTCTGCAAGCGTGAACTAAATTTTCCTCACGCCAGTTTCACTTTGCGTGTGTAATTCCTTTTCATTTAACATGACACTGCAATTAACAGCGGCTTCACACAAACCGCACTGGTCAGTCAGTCAGTCAGTCGGACAGTCACATGTGCCAGCTCTCCGGCGATTCCATTCTCAGTATCGGAGTAAGCTAGACGAGTGTTACCCTTATTCCAACCGTGTTCCGAGGAACCCTGGATTCCCTGGGCGACTTTCAGGAGTTCCGTATGCACCTCCTTTTTAAAATTAAATTGGTTAATATCACTCACACAATGGAATTCTTTATTTTTCTTCCAGTCTTTTTTACATAAACAGCTCTGCGTTTATTTGTAGTGTAACTCTCCAATATAGTTTTTTTCCTTATAAATGTGTGTAAGTATTATAAAGCTTTATGTTTTAAAAAAATTATTTCATTTTTTTGCCCGAAAAGAACTTCTACTTCACAGCGGTTCCGCGAAAGTACAGATCTAGTGAAAAGGGTTCCACAGATATTAGGAGTTGGAAGACCGGTGCATTAGACGGATTCGTGACAGATGACGGAGCTGCACTTGTTCGTAAGTTAAAGGGACTGTCGCATGTATACAGAAACAAAACATAGTTCCGTTGACTGACCATTTGCTATCCTGAATGATTTTTTCGCTATATTTTTCAGTACCGCCAAACAAATGCTCCGATTAGTCACAACCGCATCCTTCTACCTACTTTCCAGTTCCCATTCACGGGTCAGCCTACCATTGACGCTAAAAATAATCTGAGATTCTGAGAGCCTCATAAAACGAACCACGCACAGCATTTTCAGACTAAGTTTTCCACAGCACGAAGTTCTCAGCATAAGTTTACCAGGATATATTTACTAGGCCCTAGCTTTCCCTTGATAATTAACCTGCCAATAAAATTTGTTAATTACCAACCATATTGGTGTCACTTTTCGCTTTATCGTGCATGTGCTTACGTGTACGCCAAGCCCTTGCGGTTGAGCCCACGTGATTCACCCATTCATTCTGCCATCGCCTACGTAAATTTGTGTCGTGCCATGGAGAGAGCCGGATGTTCTGTAAAGTGGGTCCAGTGGCTGTGAAGACAACGTGCTGGGCAGCATGCAGCAGAGAGGCGAGTGAAAAGATTCAAGTCTTCTGGGATGTTAGGCCATGTCGACTGTTCAAGCAGTCCAGACTTGATTATTACCCTTACCCACGTTGTATGCCACCCGAATGTGCATTACCGCTTTCACAACAGCCAGCCGTTGGACATTATCTTGAGCCAGATGAATCCAGTCCACCCCTTCACACCCTATTTACTTACACATTGCCAGTTTTAATATTATCCTCCTAGCTATGTCTAGATCACCGAGGATATTTCTTCCTTTTGGGCTTTCCTACTTAAAATGTGTGTACATTTCTCTTATCTCTTATGCGTGCTACGTGTCTCATCTAGCCTGTTTTATCCATTGTGATTTGATTGCCGTAATACTAGTAATCGGGTAGCATAAATTTTGAACCTTAAAATTTTGAAATATTTACCATTCTCTTATTATTTTCTCTCTCTCTTAGTTCCAAACGTAAACATCAGCATTTTGATCTGTCTCAGCTTAACTTCCCTTAGGGCGAGGAACCAAGATTTTCACGGCCCTTAGAAACATCCGTGAATATTTACCAGTCTGCGCGGCATAATATTCCAGAAGAATTAGTTGTTCAGAAAAAAAAGGAAGAAAAAAAAGGACGTACATTAAGCTTTTTCTGAAGCCAAGTTTAAAAATATAGTTACTACATCGAAGAAAACTCTGTATCACCATTACGGAGATCAACCGATGATAATCGCGTGAAACTTAAACACAAGGTGTGCCCAAAATGCGGGTATTTTTAATGTTAAAGTCACTGGCACATGTCATGTCTTTAAGGAAATAAGAATAACATTAAATGACAGATGCACGTAAGGAAAGCTTTTCGTAACTAACATCGATATAATAAAATCTGGTTCACCCGGTACCACACGGAGTTGTCGAGTCAAGTGTATGTTAGGAGCAGTAGACATCGGATATGGACAAACAGTAGCTGGAGACCCACACAAGACAGCAGCGAGCAGACATACTAGAGCTGCACTCCCAGGATAGCGCACATTACAGATCCCCCCCCCCGTGCCCCCTATATATAGCATATAACAAACATCACAGATGCTGAGATCTCACCATCGTGACATATCCATACCAATCCTGTAAAGCAATACCATCATACTTTCGGATGTAAACCTGATGATGGCGACATTAGGCCGAAACATGTAGTTTACTTCATCCTGTATTAAACAACTTTTTTAAGATATTTTTGTGTTATTGACTGATACCCACACCTATTGTTTCTAATTTGGTTTGTTACATGCAAGTTACAGTTTGACGTGAGAAAAAGGTTAATTGTTGATCGATATGGATGAAACAGAAGATAATACAACAACTTTTATTCTATATCCTGGAGGTCGAACCAAAACACCTGCTCCACGATTTAGTCAATGTTATTTTCACAAGGTGACAGACAAGGTTTACGAGCTCTATTTTTCTTTCCAAGTGACTTATAAAATATTGATTGCTTTTAAGAGTTTAGAATTACCAGCTTCGGGTATCTTTATGGGCAGTTCATTGCAGCTGACTGCACCTGCCAGTATGACATATGACACATTACTTCAACATAGTAATTTCTTGAACAATTCCTGTATCATTATCGTGTCAGACACTTGACATATTATTTCTTGGGTCTAGCAGTATAATACACGTCCTTCCACTTCCATTGGGTGCCCAAAAAAAGCGAGTCTGGTTTTATAATCCTCAAAAACGATTTGTTTTACACACCAGACTTACTGCACCCGTGACATCAGCTCTGCTTTCTATTACATACTTTCATACTATATATTTACCTCCCAGGAGAGTATGTTATGTATATGTACCACTAGATTAACTTGTATATTAATATCTAGGCTTTGATGAATGAGATCTCTTCATCGATATAGATTCCTTATGCATTTTGTATAGTTACCTTACAGTAGAATGTGGGCCGGGTAGCTCAGTCGGTTTAGCGACTGAGCTACGGGCTGGACGGTCCGGGACCGAATCCCGGTGGCGACGAGATTTTCCGCCACTCCAGATCGGCCCTGGGGCCTACCCAGCCTCCTGTAAAATGGGTACCGGGTCTTTCACGGAGGTAAAGTGCGGCCGGGGCTTGCTGCTGACCACTCACACACTTCTAGTGCCGCAGTCATGGAAGAGTAGAGCTATACTTCTACCCACCCTCTGGGCCACACCGAGCCTGTAACGGGATCACTTTACCTTTTGCGTGTTTTACCTTACAATAGAATAAAACCTGATGGTGGCCGATTTAAGAGGCCGAAACGTGTAGTCGTTAGCTCTGTACCACCATATTGGCTAATAAAGTTAGATTTTTGTTGTGTTTTGACTACACCTCAACCTTATGTTTGTGTGAAAATAGGTGTCGAAAATAGCCTTTTTCAAGTCTTAGATATTTTTAACACCAGGTAAGCTTCTTATTAAAAATCAATGGCAATTTTTGCCTAAAAATATGCCCGACCTGCGGCTCCAATATTTCATTAAAGTCGTCTTTGTGTGCGAGTTACCAAACATGCATTTTTGCGTCCCGACTGGTCATATAGCCTCATGGCCTGAGGTTGGTTTAAACAGCAAACCGCAGAAGACGACGAAATTTCCTGTCAAACCCTCCTACGCCGAAAAAAGTATGCAGAGGGTAATCGAATATGCTCCAGCCGGCCAGGGCAATATACGTGCAGAGAAATCCGAGCAGGCTGAGCCCGTGCCAGACGCGAAAACGCGCGGCGATAAAAATA
>Ga0136643_10010560_pt1 | contig 13642 bp, 7 predicted proteins | sample TergutLab28metaG_FD_96883 | JGI IMG/M metagenome (GOLD analysis project Ga0136643, IMG submission 96883) | Labiotermes labralis P1 segment gut microbial communities from Petit-Saut dam, French Guiana - Lab288 P1 (version 3) (version 3) | ecosystem: Host-associated > Arthropoda: Insects >...
ACATATACAATACATACATATACATACACATACATGTGTGTTTATATATATATATAATGTATGTGTGTGTGTGTGTGTGTGTGCAGTGGCGCTGTTGATTGGAGTACTGCGCTACAAGCCGGAAGGTGGCGGGTTCGATTCGCAGTACATGTCGATACCAGGCTCATCCTCCTTCACTTGATCACACTAAAAACACTTTACAAACAGTACGAATAATAAGATTCTCACTATCCAAAACCTGCCAGGTAGTCAGAGTGTAACATAATAGTATGAAGCAGAAGCTGAACGGTCTTTACCTTTCTGCACAGACACAGACAGAGAGAGAGAGAGAAAGCTACACTGCATGAAGTTACTCGATGGTGTGCAGTTAGGGGAGTGTCACTCATTCTTAACCTCGGCAATGGAAGTGATTGGTCAGCCTCACGCACCGGCCGCTATATCCTTCTGTAACCGTTACATAACAGGCTTGATGGGCACAAGAATAAGTCTCGATACTCTGGAGAAGAGACAAATACCTTGCCTTTGCCGGAATCGAAACGAGATACTTCGGTGGTCAAACCCGTTGCCTAGTCAACTCTAACTGTCGCAGGGACGCCGTTCAGTGTTTTGGACATGATGCAGGTTACTGCTACAAACTGCAGCACCAAGGACAGGACTGTGAGTTTTTCAGATCGCTGTAAGGCCCATTGAGTCATCGCCTGTAACTGTGGGCGCCTCGGCAGTCTCTTGCGGTAGGACTGGGCTCATTTCCATCTCCCCTGTTTGTCTAGTCACGCGTGGGCTCCGTAATGAAACTGAGCATGGCCTCAGTCAACCCAACCTCCCCCCACCTACCCAAATCTCTTAACCGTGCTCCTGCAGTTATCACACAAGAAGAAGCCTCATTTTTATTTCATACCAGAAAGCTTTAACTCCGTGCTTTTTAGTACGTCGTTTCCTCCTGATGAAATTAAAATTTATGAACATTGGATGTATTTTAAGACTTTCAGAGCGGTGAAGACTCATTCTGTATCTACTACAATACACCTTGAAGTCTTCGCTCTTCTGCGATGTTACACGGTGTAGCTCGGTAATTGGTTACCGACTTCTCGCAAAAACATATGTTCCCTATCTTCACAGGTCAAGCAAGCCGTTCTTGGACTGCATGACCCTTGAATATGGGACCGAAACGTCGGTAACCAACTATCAGCCTACGTCGCGTAACATCCCAGAAGAACGAAGAGCTCAGCTAAATAGTGGTGGAAGCCTTAAATCTCGCGTAATACACACTTTTACACGCCAGATAAGAAAGTTCAATTTTTACTTCCTTCTCAGGACAAGGACCAGTGCTGGGCTCTTTTGAACAAGGCAATGAATGCCCAATAAAAGGCGGGTAGTTTTTGACCAGTCGAGTTCCTGTCTATTTTTCAAGAAAGGCTCTCCTACATGCAGTAAGTTTATTTCGTTAGACTAATGCAATGGACACTTCAGCTATTAATCTCACCCGCCAAGCACAAAGTGCAAGTGGAAAGCAGAACACTGATGATTGATTTGAATAGGAAATTAGAGCCATGTCACGCTGTATAACCTTCAAGTTTCCTGCACGAAGGTAAGGTCTCGGTTTACAGAAACAGTACTGTAGTCTTATGTTATTCATAAATCTTTATGCCAGTGTTTGCGATCATAAACTCGTCAGAGAAAGAACACAAATATCACTGACAGGTAAGTAGGAGTCGTACGTGGTCATTTGATACTCAAAAGACTTTGCTTTGTTCGATACGCCTTATTCACGTAAACACGTGACACTAAAATGACGTGGCCAAGACAGTCCAGTTTTCATGCAGTTCCAAGAACATAAATCCAATGCTCCAACTGCCTATGTGGACTTCTAGTTCTGGAGACCTAAAAAAAAGTGGTTGCCCCTATTCACGCAAAGAAAGTACACAGGGGGAAGAGAGGTATAGCGCCACTCATTCTTAACCTCTGTTATAGATGGCAATAAGTGCTCAGCATCACCGCCCCACCTCCCCGCCCACTTTACGACCAGGAATGAACCCCGGTACAGGAAGCTGGGAGGAACTCACAGTCGGGCTTCAGTACATACATTACCGTTATAAGTTACTGGTTTTTATGAAGCACTTCCGAATTAAAGTTTCTGTCAACGACAGGTGTATCAGAGGTACGCTCTTGGAGTTGTAATTATTGACTCCAACACCTCACAACAGATGTAGGCATGTCTATATCTGCAGACAGAATTTCATATCCCTAGCTCCAGAGATTCAGAAGTTGTAGAAATTATGTAAATTTCATGTACAATATTACTATTAATTTTTTATTTGTTACGACCATTACGCATGGCATTCACTACTATGTGCCTGAAACATTCATGTTTCTAGGGTACTTACCTATCATATTACAGCGATTCTGTGGTTACAATATGTACTGTTCTATACGACGACAAAAGACTTGTATTTTACATTAGTACTTTCCAAGGTATGTGGCAGCGCCCTACTATTATTATTATTATTAGTAGTAGTAGTAGTGGTAGTAGTAAAGGGTAAAGCAATCCCGTTACAAGCCTGGAGTGGCCCAGAGGGTTCAAGGAAATTAAGATTCCCAGATTTCATGACAACGGCACAGGATGGTGGTAAGGTTGTCAGCCTTATGCACCAGCCGCCTTTAGCTCCAGGAAATGCTCCTGGTACTCATTTCTGTTAGAGGCTGAGTCGACCCCAGGGCCTTAGCGCGATCGGAAGGATTGACACCAGCTGGGATCGAACCAGCGACCTTCCGATTTTTAGCACAGCACCTTAACCACTGTGCCAGCGCGGTCCCCTTATTATTATTATTATTATTATTAGAAGTAGCAGCAGTAGTAGTAGTAGTAGCAATAGTAGTAGCAGTATTAGTATTAGCAGTATTAGTAGTAGTAGCAGTAGTATACGTGTAAAGTCTGGGAACGAAATCCCTGCGGCGTTGTGAAACTTGTGCCTGATCCAACGGCAAGATTGAGCTCCAGTCCACACATAATAATGACAGCACGATCTCCCCAGGAGGGCTCTGTCTGTTTGCTGAACATTAACAAGCACAGACCGACGGCCAGGAGACAAAGACAGCGAGCATGAAACACCCGTACCGCTCCTCGGACACAGGTAATGAGATGTCAGTGTTTATTGCCAGCTGACACTCGACTGTTATGCAGATAGAAACGCAGGCGATATTTTGCTAGACGCCGTCTTAAAGTAGGCAGATATATTGTTACAGCACAGCTCTGTGCAGAACAGTTTGTGGGTGCAATTGTCTCGAGTATAACCCAATTCAGCCCCACGCTACCTCTGTTTACACAAGGAAAGTTCCTCCCTCACAGCCTTCTCATTTACGAAATTCATATTAATAATTATAAATTTTAATGTACACCTACAACGGGGAGGAGAGTAGCTAGGGGGGAGAGTGGTGCCGCCTCCACGGGCGGTAGAATCCAAGAGGCGGCAAAATTGGCCGGGAAATTAATATTTTCAATCAAATTTGATTTTATTCTCTCATAAAAAATTTAACTTTTTCAGGCACATAAAAGGAAATTAAATACATAATTGTGACTCTTTAATATTCACAATTTCTCTTAGGGGCGATCAGAAAGATGGCTTGTTCCGGACGTCAAAGAACCCGCCTACGTCGCTGATAACAGATGCATTCCTGATTGCAAAATTCACAAAGACATGCAATACACAATGACCATAAGCCCATATCTAATTATTTTAAATCAAACGTAAGTTACGCAAGTTATATTTTTCTTGTGCTTTGAATTACACATAGCAATGAAGGCCTAAATGAGTGTGTCATTTTAAATCCAAGTGATAAATTAGAAAAAAAAATCTGAAAATATATTTTAACGACTCGCTGCTACCAAAAAATCAATCCACCTAGTCCATAACGAAAACAGTACGGGACCGCATGGACACTCGTTATATCGGCTTTAAATGTTGAGCAGTCCACACTAAGAAGCGGCGCTGGATTTATGGTTTGGATTGTGGTCTTTTGAGTTTAGACACCCTGTAAGATCGCAATTACCACTCTTTCAGAACAACGTCCATATTCATGGCAGACGGTTCCAGCGGAACGTTCTTGACCATCTACCATTCTATACGGTTTCATAAGGCATAACCTAAAACACTCTAATCTAGAACTACACTGCCACCAAGCCTCAAATCTCAAAGTGTGCTATTTTTAGAATGGCTCAGTAGGCAAATCTTGCACCGCAAGAGAGGAAATAACAGGACAAAGGAAAGGCGCTCCACAAAGTTTCTTCCTCACCAAACATCCGAAGCTGATATTATAACCCAGTCTATAGGGCTGAGGGTGTAGGTTGGAAAACCGGAGACTTGTGTTTCGAGTCCCGGCAAGCAAATGAGATTTTTTTCTTTTCGGAAGTGTTCACCTGTTCTGAAGCTTATCAGCCACCTCTGCAGCGTGCACCGGGGGTTCCTCACCAGGGATGTGAAGCTGACCAATCACATTAATCTGGTGCCGACATTAAGACTGGACGGAGCTGCACCGCCACTGATCAATACATGTTCACGACGTGAAGAATACTTTGCCTTTATATACATTTGCCTCACAAAATACCGTATGGGCGGTCAAATCAAGGGGAATTAAGTCAGCAGAATATGCGGTAGCGCCTGTCGACTGGAGACAAGAGAAACCTACACATGCACAGAAAATATTTTAGAAAAAGAATTAAGGAAAAGAACCACTTTGAAGATTTGGATTCAAATGGGAGGATAATATTTAAATATACTTAACTACTTACTCATCTACTTACTTACTTAGTTACTCCATGGAGCAGAGTCCATCTTGAGAAGCTAACCGTTTTTTAGCTAGTCAAGAAATTCTCCGCTTTTTATGGAACCCGAAGGTCCATTACCGCACTCACAAGTGCCCGCCACCTGTCCCTATCCTGAGCCAGCTCGATCCAGTCCATGCCCCACATCCCACTTCCTGAATATTCATCTTAATATTATCCTCCCATCTATGCCTGGGTCTCCCAAGTGGTCCTTTCCCCCTCAGTTTTCCCCACCAAAACCTCTTTACGCCTCTCTTCACCCCAACGCGCGCTACATGCCCCATCCATCTCATTATTCTCGATTTTATCACCCGAACAATATGAGGTGAGGAGTACAGATCATTAAGCTCCTCATTATGCAACAATATTAAAATACATTTTCTTCAAACAGGCTGTGAATATATAACCGAATCAGATTCTTCATCATACAAGTTTTCGAGCTCCGTAAAAGGTTATGATTTTATTGAAGAGCAGAAAACACCTCAGCTTCTCAAAAGGGCTATGTTGCAAGGTACCACGCTTCACTCAGTTTCTGTTCACACATACAGCATGAGCGACGGGTGCTCTAAAGGTGACAGAGAATTAACCAGCAACAGAAAATCGTACCTCATGCATACGAACCGAACACACGCCAATACCCTGCCAGTAATCTCAATTAAATTTCTGATTTAACTCTTCCAAGTCTTACATTCGTTAATTAATTTTAAATTTTCAATGCCCACTTCACCGCAAAGAGTCGCTATCACAGAACCAAACCTGCCAACGCCTTTAGGCCCTCTGATCAGTACGTGTACCACCAGGGTTAACATTCAGATATCCTACATTCTGCCCACAAGCAGCATTTACGGTCAGTGTCAATCTTACAACAAACTTCAACAGTATTTTTATTAAATTTTAAACTCATGGTTCCGTGCATCGTAATTCCATGTTAATAAAAATCCAACCAGATTCTACAGTATGCAGATATTTATTTACTGCAAAGTCACTCTACATGTTTCGGGTGTCACAGCACCCATCATCAGGAGTACTAAAAACTGTAACCGCAGCCTCCGGTACAGGTCATATTACTGGTACAGCTACTTCCCTCCAACGTGTCCTGATTAGGCCACGTTGGAGGGAAGTAGCTGTGACTTTGCAGTAAATAAATATCTGCATACTGTTGACTTTGCGGTAAATAAATATCTGCATACTGTTGCATCTGGTTGGATTTTTATTAACATCTTTCTACTAACTATGTTCTCTGGAACGGGGGAACTAAACATTTGACTGTAATTTCCATTCATCTAGACTGGCCATGTCATGGTTCAGGCGAATTCACCGCCCTCTCACCACGGAGGGTCAGGTTCGATCCCGGGCCAGTCCATGGCAGATTTGCGATTGACGAAGTAGCAATGGGTCACGTCCCTCGTCCAGTACTGCGGCCTTTCCTTGTCAGTATTATTTCACAGATGCTTCATAATCATCCTACGGACAAATGGGCGAATCCTGGGAGCCATCAGACAATTTAACGCTGTTTCTGATAAGGGGGAGCATCTTATAGAAATGTGCCTTCGTGTTGTTTTAATCTACAAAGAGTTAAGTCTGCTTAGGAAATAACTGTCATTTATTCTGAAAATAATATAAATGTCACTGCATGGGCAAACTGCGGAGTTTCTAATATTCAAGCAAGGTGAAGGAAAAAACGTGAAGATTTCACCCTAGAACAGAAGGGGAGTAGAATTATAGCTCTACCCTGTTTTAATCTCGACGCCAGAAGGAGTGCATGTTCAACACCACCCCCCGGCCGCTTTACCCCCTGAAAGAAACCCGTTGTCACTGTACACGAAGTAGGGTGGGCCCCACGGCAGGCCTGGGCGAGTATAGTAGAACTACCCCCAACGGGATTCGATCCACGAAGCGTCCAGCCCACAGCGAGTCGAATATTAGTTCAAGGCGGTAAGTATAGTCTCCATTATGTTTGAAAGGACTACCGAAGGCACACTTCCAGAAATTTTCTAATGGAGCGGAGCGGGGTACATTAACCCTTTACATAAAGGCCTCTCTAATAACAAGACCCAAGAGAGCCTACAACTAAATCCAGCTCTAAAACATACGTCTCTTGTACCCTTGTTCCATTGAAGTCCTTCAATTAAAGCCAGTTAACATACGAGCTGTGAATTCTTTTTGTGTCTTAGTGCTAGAATGTTCGTCTAAGTAAATATCTATGTCCCATACCATAACAGCAAACCCTCGCTGGTTTTTAACCAATATTCTCTCGCCATATACAGAACAGCATCTGTCAAACTGGATGTGTCGACGAACTCACTCACGAAGCAGCTTACTCGGAAATTCCGTGCAATGAATACTCTAAGTAGAAGACAACGTCGACATTTCCAGGTACGTTTCTGAATACGGCACAGACCATACCCCCAATGGTATCCCTACCCTGAAGTAGTGGTGGGGTTTGTGTGGTCAAATGATCCGGAGAGCTATGTTGGCGGCAGCGTAGCTACTGGTAGGTTTTCCCATGCCAGAAAGGTCAACGGTGATGACCCAGACAAAAAAAAAAGATACCCTGTTCGTCCAGGTTCAGGGTCGGGCTTCAGACAGACAATTTCATCTCTTAAAAAACAGTTTTTGTCAAGACAACCTACTCAAAGATGCCTCAGATGGGACTTAGAGAAGAATGGATGTGCCTTTTGCGGGAGGCCAGTTTAGCGCTATACGTAGTTGGATTAGCCGCTTCAAAACAAAGGATTTACCTTTACTTATTTGCTTATTTATTTATTTCTCTAACATCCGAAGTCCTCAAAACGCTTACTACAAATATCGTCATCTTCTGGTGCGTAATTCGACGTAGAATTGTAGCAATTTACCGACTTGAGAGGAACTACCTGTCTCCAACTTCAGGCCATATACGGAGACACGGAAGTCCTCCAGAATGCCAGTGAATTTCTGGTACATTACCAGAAGTCTTATCCCAGAAAGAGGTGGTTAAGATCTAGTGGGATGAGGCTCAATGCACTTCGACCTAAAGGTGTCAAAGAATTTAACCTAAAAAAGGAAACATGAGTTTGCTACGATCTTTCTGTAAATTTCTGTCACAATATTCAGTGTCACATCCCAAAAACCTGTAAACTCCATAGGCCTGTCAACGAAATAATATAACCAAAAAGGAGTACTTTTTACGAAGTGTTTAACTATAATCGTAAATCATTTAATTAGCACACCAACTAATACACATACATAAAATTTTTACATTAAAACATTTAAAATCGCTCCAACATGTTTCGATCCTAAGATCATCTTCAGGGAGCTACACTGTTCCTTGCTAAAGTCACATTTTTAAAAACACTCACTAATTAATTTCCTTATATTAACTTGGTGCTGTGGCAGCATGTCAGTAATATAAAATATATTTATTAAGTACATTTTCAAAACAATGTAGTAAGATTAGATTGTCAAAATAACATAGTAATAATTGAATTTTGTACACAAATAATTAGGCTATCTGGATTGAAGCAAGATTTATGCTTACCGCAGGGTGTAAGTCGCACGCTGCTGAGAATTCGCCTGACTATTGGTGTGTGTCGTGTGTTATGTTATGTTGCGTGAGACTGTGAGTGTTTCTAAATATATGACTTTAGTAAGGAACAGTGAAGCTCCCTGAAGATGATCTTAGGATCGAAACATGTTGGTGCGATTTTAAATGTTTTAGTGTAAAAATTTTATGTATGTTCATTAGTTGGTGTGCTGATTAAATAATTCTACGAAATGCACGGTGCAACGATAAAGATATAATCATAAATGTTTCGGTTTAACAGTCATTTTCAAGGATATTTGTTCTTTTATCACTACGTCACTACGGTTTCGTAAGGTGTGATGCATTGAACTACACAGCTTGGTAAACAAAGTTTTCATTATGAAGATAACAGCAGAAGATTCTTCCGGAATATGGGCATGCTTGTCCATCAGCCTAGAGGATGTCACATCCCCAAAGTCAATTACATTATATTCAAAATCAAATTCATCTCGCAAGCCCATAACTTTTAGTTCCAGGGTGCGCTCCTTTCGGCGAGCCTAACCACTGTATAGAGCAAAGATATACAGGGTGAGCATAAAGTCTTTCCTTGATTACAAGCATTTATTACAAGAAAACTACTGTATGTGGAATACAAACATTTTTTTAAATGTAACTCAAGAAATTTTTTTACAACACATCAGTACACTTCAACATGTGCTCCTTTTGTTTCACTGAGAACGTCTAATCGATAACTTATTTCTCTCCACGTGTTCTCCAACATGTCTTCAGTTACTGTAGCAAAAGCGTCTGTTATTCTTGCCTTCAAATTTGTAATATCTGGATGTGGTGTAGAAAACACTTTGTCCTTAACATGCCCCACAAAAATAAGTCAAGGGGGGGGGGGGGATGCTATCTGGCGATCGTGGTGGCCAGGGTGTCGGACCATCTCTCCCAATCCACCTGTTTGGAAATGATGCATCCAAAAACCAAATGTTACAATAAACACATGCCATAAAATTTTAGAAACTAACTTAAGTAATGGTAAAAAAATGTTTGTATTCCACGTAGTTTTCTTGTAATAAATGTTTGTAATCAGGGAAAGACTTTATGCTCGCCCTGTACAGTACAACACCTAGTTTATAACAGCCATTCTTAAAATTTCGTAACTCCCACTCACCCTAACTAATTTAACCAAATTTAATAGCTGTCCAACATGATGCGACTTATTCAGTTTATTATATTTCTGTAGGCAGCTCTACATGTTTCGGGTGTTGACACCCATCATCAAGAGCTCGTAAATTTGTTGAGTTCCAACTCAACATCGAGAGTGGATGGTAGTAGATCCGGTTAATGAATACCAGAAACTGTAATTACAAATTTACGAGCTCTTGATGATTGGTGTCAACACCCGAAACATGTAGAGCTGCCTACAGAAATATAATAAACCGAATAAGTCGCATTTTGTTGGACAATTATTAAATTCGATTCACGATGCATGGACCCATGTATATAAAAATATTAACCAGTTTCTTCTCTTTTCTCTGACCGCGTACCAACTTGGGGATTTTGTTCTAACTGAAGCCAACATCAACAGTGTCATTTCGTACTGCAATGTAACATATGTCCCTCTAGCAACGAAGCGGATTGTTTTAAACTCGAGCCCGGCTGGCTATGTATGGTAAGGCGCACATTGAATCCAAGTGGTACTGTGGACTGACTCTGTATCACGCTCTCAGGCCAACAAATTATTTGCATTCAACGTTGTAAACTCTGAGAGGCTTCTCCTGCAGACCGGGATATGAATAAATCATAAATTAAACAAACAAAACTTCAAAAGCAGTAACACGAGGAAAACACGACGTCCTCCCGCGCGGAAACCAAAGAAGCACAACAGCCGTTGATACCAGAAGGTAGGCGTGAAACGGCTACTGCAGAGGTCCAAGCTAAATGTCGTCACTGCTGCTCATTTAATTGCGCTGTATTAACCCTGTACACAAAGTGGCATCTAGGCGTACCACCTTAATATTAAGCAAACCTCAGTTGTTTTCACGCTGCCTATTTATGGTATTTCGTATGATTCTTAGAATACTTGTAGGCAGATTGCTTCCATAAATGGCGTTAACGCGTTAGTCTTTAAAGTTTGCTAGCATCTTTTGTTGTAGTTTCTTACGCGTGTCATTTAGAGACGCTGTCAGTTACTGAGATTTTATGGCGCCAGTGACATGAACGAGCGATCAAGGCACGATGATAGAATGATAACAACAGGTGAAAAAACAAGTATTAGGAGAAAAGCCTTTCACGGTGTCACTTTGTCCACCACAAATCCCACATGAATTAAACCTGAGATCGCACCGAACCTCCACAAAGATAGGTCGAAGACTAAAATATTGAACTAATAAATGACACCCTGAAGAAAGAAGCAAAAATTTCCTCCTAAGCCTTCGTACGTACCGTCTAAACTACATACCGTGACATCCAAGAAGGCAGTAATATTCACAGATAAAGCTTAAAAACATAAAGTCTCCTACTACTCTATTACAGAGATGCACAAATCCCGGGCGCAAAGTAGGCGTGGCGACTGAATTTTATGCGGTTGGCGCTTAATATTTGTGGGTACTCAACATGGAACGTACTTCGTATCAGCCTTCTGGTGCCCAAAATTTTGAGGTAGATCCTATTTTATGCACCCCTCGCCTACTACATTTCTGTAGCTTTCGATAGGTTATGCTTTCCGTCTCACTGACATATCTATGGGGAAGAGTTTAAATACAGAGGGGAGCACATACCCAACTTCGTGGTAGGGTCAGACTGTCGTAGCATGAATTTGTGTTCGACGAGAAACTGGGTAGTTTCACACGATATTCTGGCCGTTTATTACTGCGGTAAAATGGCAAAAAGTAACTTTCACCCTATAACAGGCCACGGAGGCCCAGAGGGGGAGTAGACTATAGCTCTATTCTTTTTTAAACTTGGCGCTAGATGGGGTTGAGCGATCAACGCCACATCCCGGCCGCTTAACTCCCTAGAATGAGCCGGTACCCATTGTACAGGAGGCTGGGTGAACCCCACGGCAGGTCTGGACGGGTGCGGATAATCTTGCTCGCGACGGGATTTGATCCCCGGACCATCCTACTCGTAGCGATTCAAATGTCTAGCTTCTTATTGGAATATACGTGGTCACAGCCTTAGATTAAAAAAACGGTGAGACATTTCCTGTTTCGGGAATTTAGGCAGCGTACAATGACAATTTCTTACTGGCGTTTCGGGACAACATATCGGTCCTATTATCAAGGGTCAAGGTTATCCCAAAACGTCGGCAATAAACTACCATTCTACGCTGTGTAAAATCCCAAAAGAGCGCACATCTTATTAACAGAGCGGCAGAAGTCCGAAGTCACCCACAGAACGACAATGTTCGGCGACATTCATGGGATTTTGACGGCATCGAAACGAAAGCCGACATACATTCAAACAGGCCGCGATCATATCTTTGTCAATGCCTTCCCACTCATTATCAGTGATGGTTTTCTGTATTCTGTGTACTTCGTAAGCTTCTACAGCTACGTCATCGCCTATCAAACACAATAAGTGAACATCAGAAACATACCTTTCCGTCATGTCACTTGAATTTCTTTAGCTTTGAATATGAATAACTGCTAGCGCCAAACAAGGACAGTGGACAGAAATACAACCACGCTAATTTAGTGTTCTTTACTCCCTGCGATTCTTGTTAATGATCTGTACCTCAGATGTATCATAATTAGGCAGAGGGCCATGACGAAGGTGGCTGGATTACAAATATGGTGAAACTTTGGTTTAAATATAGAACAGCAGACAAGGTCAGCTAACGTTATTTCTACTTTTAAAAAAGCGTGTCTGAAGTGGGCAACGGGTAGTACTTGTCATTCTAGACGCTCCAGACCAAAGATGCTATGAAACGACAAAACGAAAACACACTCCCCAGTTGGTAACTTGTTCCTCCGATTTTAGATTCAACTAAATTTAAAATCAGAGAATAAAAAGCAGCAAGTGCACAGGAATGCGTAATAAACTACAGTGAGTACAGTTCTGATACCTTAAAAGGCAGCACAGGATGAAAGTAAAAAAATTACGAATGTTTGTACGAAACAAAATAACATTTCAAATATTAAGATCGAGCATAATGCAGGGTGCGTTAACTTCAACACTACAGTAATGTACCCAGTAGCTAATCGGTTCGAATTTATATTTGATACCAGCTAAGACGGGGCATACCAGCAAAGACGGGGAACGGCCCGCATTCTTCCAAAATTTTTGTGTTGTTTTATATATATTGTTTGTTTTGTGTCGTTCTGTGTATTGTGTGTGCGTGTGTGTGTGTAAATGTGTACTGTGCTACTGCCACTGGCTGGCTACCCAATTGCAGTTAACAAATATATCATATCATACTCGTATGGGTGAGGAGAGGGGGGTGTATAGGGTCTTGGTGGGGAAACCGGAGAGAAAGAGACCACTGGGGAGACTTAGGCGTAGATGGGTGGATAATAATAGGATGGATCTCCAGGAGGTGGAATGTGGGTATATGGACCGGATTGGGCTGGCCCAGGATAGAGACAGGTGGCGGACGCTTGTGAGTGTGGTAATGAACCTTCGGGTTCCGTGAAATGCGGGTAATTTCTTGACTAGCTGCAAAGCAGTTAGCTTCTCAAGAAGGACTCTGCACCATGGAGTAAGTAAGTAAGTAAGTACGTAAGTAATCATATCATATACTGGCTGGAACCTTTCTTCAGAATTTCGAGCAGGCTAACAGATACAGCATGTTCCAGTATAATGTGATGATTTTTTGATAGTTGGTGTGAAGAAATTTGCTGAAAATAAGAAACGCAAAGATGACGGAGAATCTATAGTAAAACGCCATTTTAATATATGCTTTTTACTTTTTAGGCGCCTTCGCAAAATTGCACAAAGCTTGTATTAACGTCGCGACGTCTGGCTTCTCCTTCGCGTGGAACAAATCAACTCCCACTGAAGAGATTTTCAGGAAATTTCGCACTTGAATATTTTTCGAAAATCTCTTGACAACATTTTTTTTTCGTTGTCACACCGTGCATGTTGTTGAGTTACTCAATTATTATACCAACTACTGCACATATATAAATTTATAACATTTACACATTAAAACATTAAAAGCGCTCCGACATGTTTCGGCCCTAGGACCATCATCAGGGAGCCATATTGTCCTTGCTAAAGTCACACTATAAAAAGTCACATTAATTTCGCTGTACCAGTTGGGTATTGTGGCAGCATGCCGTGTTGTGTAATGTTATGTTGCGAAGAGTGCC
>Ga0136643_10010563_pt1 | contig 13641 bp, 6 predicted proteins | sample TergutLab28metaG_FD_96883 | JGI IMG/M metagenome (GOLD analysis project Ga0136643, IMG submission 96883) | Labiotermes labralis P1 segment gut microbial communities from Petit-Saut dam, French Guiana - Lab288 P1 (version 3) (version 3) | ecosystem: Host-associated > Arthropoda: Insects >...
ACGGAGAGTATATACCATGTTTAAAATATTCAGTACCTATATTTGTTGAATAAATATATAAAATGCAACTTTAGAGGTTAGCGGTGCGGTACGACCACTATAGTTCACATTAGGCGTCAAAAGTTTAATTTTCGCTAAACTGGAAGCTATTCAAATCAATAATCATTTATAAAAAGCTAAAATTTTCGGGTACTAAGCTTTCTAATTTATTTGGCAAACGTTTAAAGACTTAACTTTATATAACAACGTTACCCTTCCTGACAGGCTAACAGGTCTTTAGCTAATCGAGAAATTATCCGCATTTTATGGAACCCAAAATTTCGTTACCGCAATCGCAAAAGCTCTCCACTTCTCCGTATCCTGAGCCAAATCAAACCAGTCCATGCCTCCAAATCTCAATTCGTGTAGATTCCTTTTAATATTATCCTCTCACCTACACCTAGAATTTCCATGTGGCTGACTCACAAAATAATATTTTTTATCGCGCCAGGTTTTACTAGGATGAGTCACGGAAAGTTTGAGTTGGGAACAGAGAGACTGTTATATCCCTTGATTGATTGGTCAACACACCTTCATGTAACCTCACTTTTCACACCAACTACTCCAGTAGTAACGTCGAAACGCGTCCTGCTGTGTGACAAGGATGCATTTAATATAGTTCTGTGACAGCTCTTACACCTCATTAAGACAAACTATAAACTTTCCATCTTCAACCATACAGAATGAAAATTAATTGCGCTAACCACGAGCGAAAACTTATGAGTGGTTTGTTTCGTAAATCTAATCAATATTAGTGCTAACTGTAGTATCAGCCCTAGTAGGCAGTCTTTGTAAGCCGCCCTATTTACTACGACCAGAACACTAGTGTAAACTGCTTTCTAGTTTGGTAAATGAGAATTGTAAAAAAATAGAAATGTTTCTCTCTAACTAAGAGGTCGTCGGTATTACTACACATTCTTTACAATTTAGGTGTTGTAAGATTTTGTAAAGGAATTAACCTTTCGGTGCCGGAATTATTTTTTTTAATTTTAGCACACCTGTATATAAAATGTGAATAATACAGGAACCAAATACGTTAGAATTATGAAACAAACTGCATTTTATAAAAAAAAACGGAGAGTATACACCATGTTTAAAATATTCAGCACCTATATTTGTTGAATAAATATACAAAAGGCAACTTTAGAGGTTAGCGGTGCGGTACGACCACTAGAGTTGACGTTAGGCGTCTAAAGGTTAATTGTGTTAAAAGTAAAAAGTGTTAGGGATTTATATATATATACAGGGTGAGCATAAAGTCTTTCCCTGATTACAAACATTCATTACAAGAAAACTACGTGGAATACAAACATATTTTTTTGTCATTACTTAAATTAGTGTCTAAAATTTATGTCATGTGTTTGTTGTAACATTCGGTTTTTGGATTCAAAATTTCCAAACAGGTGGATTGGGCGAGATGGTCCGACACCCTGGCCACCACGATGGCCGGATATCAACTCCCTTGATTTCTTTTTATGGAGGTATGTTAAGGACAAAGTGTTTTCGACAGCAGTTCCAGATATTACGAATTTGAAGGCAAGAATAACAGACTTTTTGCTACAATAACTGAAGACACGTTGGCGAACACGTGGAGAGAAACTGAATATCGATTAGACGTTCTCCGTGCAACAAAAGGAGCACATGTTGCAGTGTACTGATGTGTTGTTAAAAAAATCTTGAGTTATTTAAAAAAAATATATATTTTTATTCCACGTACAGAAGTTTTCTTGTAATAAATGTTTGTAATCAGGGAAAACATTTATGCTCACCCTGTATATATATACGTGCTGTCTAGTAAGATGCAAATTAAGTTAATATCGACTACAAAATTTGAAAACGTTTATCAACATTACAATTCCTTTTCATAATATAGTTCTTTATGGAAAATGTATAACGCCTCTCCCATTTTCATTTTTCATAGAACGGAAAGGAAAAGAAAATTTTTAGACCTCTTCTGTAAACATCATTAAACGATAACTTAATTCCAATTATTATTGCAAATTACCTAAGTCTAGAGTTCCGGAGGCAAGGACAGGTTCCTGTGGATATTACTGGTCTAAAGGATATGTGTTAATCATGACGATAATGAATATCTGACTGCTTACAAATCATTATCACAAAATATACCAGGCTATGCACATTGTCAATCAATAATTAAATTCTGTTGCTCAGAAAATTAACCTTATATATTTTGCTAAAGAATTTGGTTTGGTAAAACGTGGGATTAGATACCAAAATTATATGACGTTGAGTTTTCCGACTGTAATCTATGCTTTTCATGTTTCTATCAAAATACTTATAAAGAGTTTTGCTTTCGGAATAATTTTAAGACTTTAACTTTCATAGGCAAGCTCCTGAAAACCACATCATCTTGGATATACATGATATCAGTGGGCCCGGTAGCTCAGTCGTTATAGCGACTGACTACGGGCTGGATGGTCCGGGATCGAATACCGGTGGGGACGAGATTTTCCGCCCGTCCAGACCGGCCCTGGGGCTCACCCAGCTTCCTGTAAAATTGGTACCGGGTCTTTCCCGAGGGTAAAGTGCGGCCGGGGCGTGCTGCTGACCACTCATCCTCTTCTAGTGCCGCGGTCATGGAAGAATAGAGCTATATCTTTACCCACCATCTGGACCACACCGGGCCTATAACGGGAACACTTTACCTTTAACTTTATATATGACATCAGGGGATGAACCCAACACACTCCTCTGTACCGTCAGAAGATATCACAGTAAAACAAAATCATTTGTCTTTATAAGATCAACACGCAATATTTTCGAAAACATAAAGCCTTATTTCTCGGTATTTTAAATATCGAAAATTACTTTACGTTTTTTAAAACATATTTTGGTTTAACTGATGTACTGCAGATATAAACACAAAGGAGCGGTGTCTGTGTAATTAATCGGTTTGTAAACATTCGCAGGTCTAGTACGAATAGTTCGTTCCATTTAAATGTATTGAATAACACATTCTTCGTATTATTCTATATTAGCACTCATTTAGAGTCATATTTTTATTCTGACTTCAAGGAAAATACGGAGAATAACAAGAAGTCACTCGGCATAACAAAATTTGGAAAGCTATTTTCCAAAAATTAATAAGAAATTTTAACGCGATTTCGTGGTTGAATATTTGACACAAAATGGTAAGCAAACTGCCGCACAATCCATTTAGCTTAACTATTTGTATATATAAAAAACTATCATTATGTATTTACTCACATAACTGTTTTTGGCAATATGCGTAATTGTACAATTATTTTACAGTAATGCTGCCACAACACCTCGTTTGCAAATAGGAATTGAATTGTGAGTACTCTAACATAACTTTAGCAAGGAGCAAAGCTCCCTGATGATGATCTGACAAGATCGAAACATGTCGGAGTGTTTTAAAATTTTTTAAAAGTGTTTTATGTGAAATTATATGTGAATTCGTTGGTTGATAAATTGAAGTGATCTGACACAGATATTTAAATTATTAAAAATCATTATTTGAATTACTATACCTAAGTCCTACCACAATACAAATACTATAACAGACTGAGTAATTAAAGTGTTTTTTTTTTCCTTTGGCGCTGCGGCCCAACGCGGGCCATGGCCTCCTCATTCTTGGGGTTTCTAGATCACACAAAACCACGCATCACAGTCGGTAGGACTACTCTGGACGAGTGATCAGCTCATAGCAGAGATCTCTACCTGACAACACACAACACTCACGACAGACAAACATCCATGCCCCCGGTCGGATTCGAACCCACAATCTCAGCAGTCGAGCGACCGCAGACCTACGCCTTAGACCGCGCGGCTACTGGGACCGGCTGCGTAATTAAAAGTATCCTTAATATTTTCTCTTCATCCCTAAATTTATATTTTATTATTGGCTGAAAATTGATATATTGCTCTTTCATTTCTGCGATAGTTATAGGGTGATTGTGCTGCTGGTTGCCTGCTGAATTGGGGCACACAACTCACGTGTCATTACAGGAAAAGTACGAGGTCAGAAAAACGAATCATAAATCACCCTGCGTGAGTCGACGGTTCCTGTTGTTTACCGGTCTGCCAAATTCGAGTGATTTAAGACCGCTGAGGGTGTTTTTATTTAACCTGAAATTTTGCTCAAGAGAGGAGCTGTGAGGAGGAAAAAGAAGAAGTGTTTTGGAAAGAATGGAAGGAGAAAGAGGGATAGGAAGTGAAGAGCTTTGTCATCTTCCAGTCTCAAAATAGTAAATCCCTCCCAGTTACATTTCGCGTCTTTATGAATTATTATTCACTTTATTGTGTTAAACTGTGAATTAAGCCGCGACTAAATAAGAATTATTATAAAGAAGTTTCATTTATGCGAAGGTATAAAATAGTGCTGACAGGTGAGTTAGTCGTATATACTGCTGTATCTCAATAAATCATTTTCACACTGCATAATGGCGTCAGATGTTACTTACAGGTCATGTTAAAGGAGGCAGCCCCCCCCCCCTCCCCACTATGACATAATGCAGAGTTAAAGTGGCAAGCTAAAATTCTAAACCATGCCAGCCGAGTACTGAGACTGCAGGTGGTTGAGGCTAATATTATGGGTAGCTGAACTTTTGAAAGAATGGGGTAAACTATTATTTCGATAAGTATACTTACTAATATGCGTTACACTACTCTTCCTTCTAATTTATATAAAGAAAAATGTTTAACTAAACCTTTTTTTTATTGTTACACCGTGCATGTTGTCGAGTTGTTCAATTATTATACCAACTACTGCACATATATAAAATTTATAAAATTTACACATTAAAATATTAAAAACGCTCCGACATATTTCGGTCCTAAGACCATCATCAGGGAGCTATATATTCCTTGCTAAAGTCACACTAGAAATAGTGACAGATTAATTTCGTTGTACAAGTTGTGTTTTGTGGCAGCATGCTGCCACAACACCCTGATGATGGTCTTAGGACCGAAACATGTCGGAGATTTTTTAATGTTTTAATGTAAACATTTTATGTATGTGCAGTGGTTGGTGTAATTATTGAGTAACTAACCCTTGTTTAAATCCTTCAAGAACAGATCTATGGCTGAAAATTAATACCTTTCTCAAAAACCGATATGCATGTTAAGCTTATTGTACTATTTATTCGTCAAAAATGGTAATATTTTAATTCCTCAAACCTTGTGTTACTGAAGTCTAAATTCTAAATAATGTCCAGGATGGAGACTGTTAAATTTGCAGTAACCTAACATGCATTCAATTCCGTAGCCCGGAACATCGTCGAGATTAGCCCTGGGGAGTTACGGGGATGTTTAATGATGATGATGATGATAATAATAATAATAATAAAATATTGAACACACAGACAAATAGCAAGTGCAGACTTTGCCAACAATTTGACGAGACAATAGACCACATAATATCAGCATGCCCAATGCTGGCAAAAGAACAGTACATACAAAGACATGATACAGTGTGTGCACAACTACACTTCAACATACGCAAGGAAACAGCGGTACAAGTGGACAAAAAACACTCGTATGAACATGTGCCAAAATCAGTAGAAACAACTCAAGGAGGTAAGGTAACCGTATTGTGGAAACGAACAGTACAAACTGACAGAACTATCCCCAACAACAAACCTGACATCCATCATAATGAAAAGGAAACATGTCTGTTAATAGATGTTGCAATCTCGGGAGACATAAATGTGATTAAAAAAGAAGCCGAGAAGATTCTAAAATACAAAAACCTTACAATGTAAATACAGCACATGTGGAATGTGAAAACAAAGGTGATACCAGTAATAACAGGGGCGACTGGGACTGTTTCAAAGTCATTCAGAAAATACATCAGCATCATACCAGGAAAACATGAAGTCAAGGAACTACAGAAAACAGCCATATTGGGCACTGCACACATACTTCGGAAAGTATTAATGTAAAAGTACAATAGATTCAGCACTGAAACTAACGATAAAAGCACCATGAATAGTAACACCAGAATAGCTACAACACTGTATTCACTAGGGTCATAGTTTGTCTCAGGAATATAAGTAAAAATACCCTGCATAAAGGAGATGATAATGATGATGATGATGATAATAATAATAATAAAAATACTTTTATTATTCACTTCAATATGAAATTATTTTTACGTCATTTATAAGTACTCGTATTTTCCAGAATGACTCAGTAAAGGTACCTGTTTTGTTCACGTTATTGGTACTTATCATCTGTCTCTAAACACTTTGACATTTTTTTTAATTACAACAATTCATTTCTGATTATATTCTCATGTACACAATAAAAAAACTGGGAAAAACACTTCGTCCTAATCTAAATACTTTATTTAATATTACATGAGTTCTGTAGCTTCTTTTATGTATAATATGGAAGTATGTAATACTGCATACTGTCGTGTATGCTCTTTATGCGTAAACCTTACCCAAAAGCAAAAATACGAAAATTCCCTGACCATATTTTGTTTAAGACTGCTATAGGCATTTAAATTCTGCTTTTGAATCCTTCTCTATAAAAAATACCTACTTTTTTCTACACACCTGTAAGAGTTTATTGCAGTACCCAAGATTACGTTGAAGGAATAATACCGACGCAACGTTTCTCTACCTTAAGGCATATTCACTGCTTATTTGATTATGTTCTTTACGGCTTCATTTAAATTTAATGCAGAATAACATTCAGCAGCTCGAGATTTGTCAAAGGAGTAAATTATGGTGTCTCAATTACGGGGTGTGTTTATACATGTTGGAAAGGACCCAGTTGAAGTGCTGCAGACTACAACACGTAAGGTCTCAAAGGCTCTACCTGCACAATAGACAACCTTCGCGTTTTCTTATTCGCCGTCTGCAGCCGGTACATTAATTAATTGCACGTTAGTTAAAATGTTGTTTGCATAAAGTATTTCACAGAATTTCCTTAAAATTAAGGTTAGAATGTAATGTACAGTTACATATTGCCTGTCATATTGATTTTATGATATTTATGATTCAGGCGAGTGTTTTAGAAGTTGCAGAACGTACGGAAATTAACAGAAACTGTGATATACGAACTTAAACCACAAGAAGGCAGTAGCAAGCATCTGTGTGACTAAAAGTGTATGTTCGATTTGGGAACTCATGCACTCATGAATATTGACACGAAAATTTCAGAAGCAAATGAAATCTACATCAAAGCCGTTGTAAATGCTGAATTATGTAACGTACAATTTTGTCGGTAACAGTGGTTTGGAAATGCGTATTTAATTCTGAATACATAAGCAGAATTTTTTTAAATAACAATTGTGGAAAACCTTTTGGTGGTGCCTACTCTTACGTAGATGAACCGTGCCATAGTTGCATAATGGCCTAAATATATGTAGATACAAGCTGGACATAAATATTAAATATCGTGATGTACTGTTATCAGTGTGTGTGAAGCGGAAGATTTATCACATATTAACCTTTTGGCGCCGGAATTATTTTTTTTAAATTTTAGCACACCTGTATATAAAATGTGAATAATACAGGAAACAAATATGTTAGAATTACGAAACAAACTGCATTTTGAAGAGAGAAAAAACGGAGAGTTTATACCATGTTTAAAATATTCAGTACCTATATTTGTTGAATAAATATATAAAATGCAACGTTAGAGGTTAGCGGTGCGGTACGAACACTATAGTTGACATTAGGCGTCAAAAGGTTAAGGAGAATAACTGCTGGTATCGATTAACTAACAAACAAAATAACTAACGCCATGGAGTAGAGTCCTTCCTCAGAAGCTAACAGACCCTCAGCTAGTCAAGAATTTCCCACATTTTGCGGAACACGAAAGTTCATTACCGCTCGCTAACCGTCCCTCTCCTGAACCAAAGCAATCCAGTGCAGTCCTCCACATCCCACTTTATTAACATCTATTTTAATACTATCCTTCCATCTACGCCTACTTCCTTTGAGTGGTCTCTTTCCATCACGTCCCCTACCAAAATCCTGTTCGCAAGTCTCCTGTATTCCATGTGTGCCACGTGATCTGCCTAACTCGTTTTTCTTTATTTGATCAGCACCGAATATAAAACTTTTCGTTATATAGTCCTCTCCACGCCCCATTTACCTTGTTCAACTCATGCCCAAATACCGTTCTCAGGACGTCATGCCAATTGGCAACATAAAGAAAAATTCTTTGAATTTGGGGCCAGACTAACTAAGATTCCAAACTCCTATCCCAAGATCTCAGATTCAAATATTTTCCAGGAAATCGGCTGTATTCAATGACTTTGTTTGTTTTTCGGTCCTTTCAGGAACATCTGGAATGCAAGATTATATTACTTTTCATGTTTTTCTCATTTTCCCTTACAGTACTACTATTACAGGCTATTAAATTACTGTTAGAAACATCAATTAACCTTATGGCGCCGGAAATATTTTTTTAATTTTAGCACACCCTGTATATAAAATGTGAATAATACAGGAACCAAATACGTTAGAATTATGAAACAATCTGCTTTTGAAGAGAAAAACGGAGATTATATACCATGTTTAAAATATTCAGTACCTATATTTGTTTAATAAATATATAAAATGCAACTTTAGAGGTTAGTGGTGCGGTACAACCACTATAGTTGAAATTAGGCGTCGAAAGGTTAACCAAATAAACAATGAATTATACTCTTACAGCAGAAATATTTTGCAAGAAATATCAAATTTTTCGCCTAAAAATTTCCATCCCCTTATTTCCTTGGATCTATAATAATCTAAGGTAATATGGGGAAACAAAAAATTAATTGTTGTTTTTGCAGGTTGATATTAATTTATTTGAAACATACTCATGATACTACAACTGCACTACAAATATGAAAGGTCAAGTTTGTCAATAAAGTAACCTTTTGGCGCCGGAATGATTTTTTTTTAAATTTAGCACACTCTGTATATAAAATGTGAATAATACAGGAACCAAATATGTTAGAATTATGAATCAAACTGCATTTTGAAGAGAAAAAACACGGAGATTATATACCATGTTTAAAATATCCGGTACCTATATTTGTTGAATAGATATATAAAATGCAACTTTGGAGGTTAGCGGTGCGGTACGTCAACTATAGTTGACGTTAGGCGTCTGAAGGTTAAACGTGTAGCAGCAAACAAGTCTGGCAAAATAAGTCACTACAATAATATAAACAGTCAGCTAGTTGCAATAATAATAATTTTATTAAAAATTTAATTCAGCTCAACATGTTTCGTCGGGCGATAATTTCGCCAATCCTCAGGAGAACTAGACTGTGTTCACAGTTTGTGGTATAATGCACCGACGATGCCGCCTGCACGCAGCATCTTCGGTGCATTATACCACATGCTGTGAACACAGTTTAGTGTTCCTGAGGGTGTACGAAATTATCGTGCGAAACATGTTAAGCTGATTAACCTTTTGGCGCCGGAATTATTTTTTTAATTTTAGCGCACCCTGTATATAAAATGTGAATAATACAGGAACCAAATGCGTTAGAATTATGAAACAAACTGCATTTTGAAGAGAAAAAAACGGAGAGTATATACCATGTTTTAAAATATTCAGTACCTATATTTGTTGAATAAATATATAAAATGCAACTTTGGAGGTTAGCGGTGCGGTACGACAATTATAGCTGACATTAGGCGTCGAAAGGTTAAAATCATTAATAAAATTATTATTTTTGCGTCTACTTGACTGTTTATGATATTGTATCAATGACACACGGTCACAGAAACATCAAAGTCACTACAGTTATAAATATTTAGGTATTAGGCAAAGTGAAGTAAAAACATGGCAATGGGCACATATTTTTCCGAACTCTGGGACTTACGCCAACTATTACGAAAGCCTGAGGTGTAATAGCCTTCGTGAAGTCAGTCATGGAGGTAGATGAGAAAAATAAACTTATGTTGAGTATACAAATTTATTTACAAATAATTATTACAAGCACAGAAAATCAGCGTAACTTAGAGATTATATCCAACGAATTTCGGGTAGAATCCCTGCTTAGCCTTTAAAACGCAAGCCTAACTATATGCACCACCCGGTATAATAGTAAGAAATTATGAACTTTGACACACATTGAAATTATGTATTTGTGTGATTCTCATAAGAACTAATATTTACTCGTGATTGTAATTTAAAAAACTGATATTCATAGTGGCAGGTATTTTGTTTTCTGAGGGTAGGAAAGAGAAGGAAACAGATGAAATGTTATTTAACCTTTTGACGCCTAATTTAAACTATAGTGGTCGTACCGCACCGCTAACCTCTAAAATTGCATTTTATATATTTATTCAACAAATATACATACTGAATATTTTAAACATGGTATATACTGTCCGTTTTTTCTCTCTTCAAAATGCAGTTTGTTTCATAATTCTAACGTATTTGGTGTCTGTATTATTCACATTTTATATACAGGGTGTGCTAAAATTTAAAAAAAATTCCGTCAACAAAAGGTTAATGACGGTGCTAGCCACTAAAACTGTATGACTTTGGCAGTAGACGAATAAGTAAGGATTATGGAGCATTGGCGGAATACTACTGACAGGACAGCGGACGTACTTCCGGTGCGACTCTGTCTAGACTAATCACTCATGGACTGGCTTGGGATCGACCTCGAGAATCCACGTTGAGAGGCCGCAGACGCAGCATCTGAACCACGGATGGGTCGTAAAGAATTAAATTAAGGTATTTTAACATTCAGAGTTCGCTGCTTGGTTCGCTTTCTTACTGTAAAACAAAGGGTAAAGCAATCCCTGCACAGGCCTGGAGTGGCTCTGAGAGTTCCAAAAGGTTGAGGGTCTCAGATTTTACGACAATCAGCACGTGAAGGTGGTAAGGTTGTCAAACATACGCGGTGGCCGTCTTTACTCCCCACGAAATATTCCTGATACTCATTTCTGTAAGATATCGAATCGACCCCTGGGTCATTGTGTGGCCGTAAGGATTATATGAATGAAAAATTCCAATGACACCATCGGGAATCGAACCCACTACCATCCAGTTTGTAGCTAAGTGCCTGAATCAACTTCGGTACTGCACTTGGAAAAAAATACATTGGAATAACGAAAAGAGTTAGTGTAACTCTAATTACAGTGAAAATATCTTACTCTCAGTGACCGAGAATACACAACCCTTTCTCTTAGAAATGTGATGTTTATTGGACCGTGCATCATTGCGATAACAGAAAAATAAACAACCAACTAGATGCCACTTTTTATGTTATATTATATTATATTATATTTAATTTGTGCTTTAGCCTGCAGCCCGGACACTACTCCAGCCTAACCGCACCTAACCTCCAACATACAACAAACCAAGAATGCAAGAACGTAACGACCAATGTGGAAATCAACATTATTGTCGCGAGCTCCTGATGATGGGTATAGTAATGCCCGAAACATGTTGAGCCTAGAAGAAGTACAAAAAATAATAAGTGGCATCTAGCTGGTATTTATTATTCAGTCTTCACCTGTCTCTTAGGTTGCGAAATTGTCTCATATCTGTTACACGTGTGTTCTGACGGAGATTTCACTTACAAACATTTTCTTAATTATCACTGAGGGAAAGTATTTTTAACGACTACGCGACCTCAATGAATATTTAAAGCAAGGTATGTTTGGTGAGACTTTCGCAAAGGTATACTTCCCGTGCTTTGTCCGGGATCACACATTTGTATGTGCACAGCACAACAGGATTGCTGCTCACAAGGGTGACACCTTCCATTACGGAAAAAAGTAGTTTCAGGGGACGTGTTTCAGGCTCCACACGGGAAAGGAAAATAGACGAAATTGGACTGGAGGTTATATGACACGCTACCGCAGTAGAATGGGAGGAGAACCGGTTGTGTTACCAACCCACCAAAGGTCATGGTAGAGCCTCTGAATTCCTGTTTCGTCTTCTGGTAGTCCTGGGTTTAAAATTTCGATCCCATAGTCCGTTATCCCGACAGAAATTTTATAGTTGTTCGCAAAGTTTTTCATGTAAACTCCAGAATAAATAAATAACTACCGGCTGAACTGAATTGATCCATGGAATGACATCATTCTTCAGAAGCTGATATTCCCTCACATAATCAAGAAATTCCCCCCCTTTTTACGAAACCTGAAAGATCATTTCCCTATTCACAACACTAAACATGACATATTTTGAGCAAAATGAATTCAGTCTACCATGATACCTTCTTTGCTTTCAGACCAGTTTTAGTGTTTACATTTCCATCAACGCCTAAGATATGACAATGGCTTGTTACTGTACAGTTTCCCATAAGAAACATCTGTGAAACTCAAGAATTATGTCTAAAAAAGAGAAGATCACACATTTCAACTCACAAATGTTCGTAGCTTCCGGCACTGCATAACATGAGCGAGCAGTTGGAGACATACTTGTAAATAAATAAGCACATAAACAGATGGAGAATCAATCAGCTAAAAGCTTTGTTAACATAATAAATTCTAGAGGAAGACGCAGAAATTATGATGTAAATCATACAGGATATTCTACTTTTAGACCGTTATATTATTCATAGTAAAGAAAGTAATATCTTTCCCAGAAAAATATCTCGGAATCTGGGAAATGTATATTGAGCAATTTTTGTTGCTGCGCAAATTGAAGAAGAGCAAAGAATTTTTGAAATTAACATTTTAAAGCCTCCCGATTACTTTACATACCACCAGGTTTAATACAAAAAAATTCTACGTAATGCTGGCTTTGTATTGAGTGTTTTTTATGGATCTCAGAACAAACAGCGGCCTTTGGTTTATACATCATTAACGTATTGGTTCTTATAATCGTGGTGGAAAGTTTTTACAGCGCGGTACGCACTGAGTCCTTATACGAGTATAAAGCAGACTGGTTTAGTCTTTAAAGGGTTAAAAAGCAGTTATGTCTGAAGTTTTATCTTCCTTTCCACTATATTTACTAAAAAAATCTATCATGGAAAATATTGCGTTGGTACTATTATTGAAATATAAACAAATCCCACACACACAACATTATATCTAACACCCCTGAAACTTGCAATTCTAAAGCAATTAGGAAAAGGTTGTTTTAGTATTAATTATTTCTGTGTCACGCTGTTTATGAACAAGTAATTCTTGTTTTTATAGACTATACATTTTCTTATGTTTAAGAATTCTGTTATTTGCACGCTACGACTTTCGATGTAAACCACTTGTCATCTAAAATCTAAGCGAAATCATTAAATAAAATTTGGTGAATTTTTAACCAATTAATTATTATATAAAACGTATTAGAAATTAATGTGAGAAGGTGACTTTATTATTGTAATCCAAATACAACTCTTGTAACGTTACATATTTACATACTGTCATTGTGTGCTCGCTTATCGGGGAAGTTTTAATTATTTAGGGAATACTTTATCACGAGTATTATACATTTAACTATACGTAACAATGGTAGTTTATTAACATTTTGGCGCCGGAATTATTTTTTTTAATTTTAGCACATCCTGTATACAAATACAAAATGTGAATAATACAGGAACCAAATACGTTAGAATTATGAAACAAACTGCATTTTGAAGAGAAAAAAAACGGAGAGTATATACCATGTTTAAAATATTCAGTACCAATATTTGTTGAATAA
>Ga0136643_10010564_pt1 | contig 13641 bp, 5 predicted proteins | sample TergutLab28metaG_FD_96883 | JGI IMG/M metagenome (GOLD analysis project Ga0136643, IMG submission 96883) | Labiotermes labralis P1 segment gut microbial communities from Petit-Saut dam, French Guiana - Lab288 P1 (version 3) (version 3) | ecosystem: Host-associated > Arthropoda: Insects >...
ACAATGGTTACTGAGGCTATTTCTCCGGGGTAGAGCGCACGGAGCATGGCGTAGAACATCCAGTGTAACACCGGGGCTAAGAACGCTTAGTGCTGTAATTCTGTTCCTATTTTGTGACTTTATGACATGTTGCGAGGGGACCTTTACATGTATCTTCATCTCAGTGACCCGAGAGGAGGAAGAGGAAGTGGGAGAAAGTGACGGAACCAAAGACAAACAGCACGAGCTCTCCCCCAAAACTTTGAGCCGCCTCCTGCGGTGATAATGTCAACTAGATATCTCATACAGCTAAAGAACAGTTACGAACCACAGCGAAATGCAATTTAGAATTCGAAGCACGCGCAACGGGATCGGAATAGTGACACGAAATGACAGACTCGTCTGGCATATCAAGTTCACTTTTACAGTAACAAAATACATTACTTTACCCCTCCTCCGAAGTCAGGAAAGCTTATTAAAACCGTAAGAAGGCATTTGTCTGCTAACGTGTCTGCCGAAGACGTTTCCAGTGGGCTGGAAAAAGTTTGCTTCATGCTTGTCAACGTGACAAAAGTGACTGCCATTCTTCCTCTCATTACGGAGCAAAGATTCAAGGAAATCTTCTGTTAATTTCACTAATCAAAGGCAACAAATCACCAGATAGTTTTAAACTGGCCAGTCTATATTATGCAGTAAATAAGGTGGAAGCTTATAGAACCCGAAATAGATAAACACAATGCCTGTTCTATCAAAAATTCAGTCATGTTGTAGGCTAAATCTAGGCAGCCACTTCGATTCCTATGCGGAGGTGGTTTTCTCCAAATGCAGTGCTCCCAAGAAGAAACGAGAAACTACCCTAACCCCATCTGCCGCATTTGCAAACAAAAACGGAGAGAGAGCTCCCATCCCGCCAACTACCGAGGCTGCTGTCACGCAAAAGAACGAAACCAAAGAAAACTCAGAAGTTCAGGATCAAAGGTCAAACAGGAAGCACGTTCTCGACAAAATACGTCACCCTGAGCAAACTTTTGCAGCGGCGCTGCACAGAAACCTGCCCGGTGTAAGGTACGAGTCTCCTGCGAGCAGCAACAGTCGTTTCAAAGATGTCATTCAAGTCTGGTCTCCAGTGTATACACTTTGCCAGTAGACGTGCTCAAGTTCGTAACTTCAGTCTATCAGGTAATGACAGAGCTTAATGGAACTGTGTCTGAAGAAGAAGAAGAAGAAGAAGAAGAAGAAGAAGAAGAAGAAGAAGAAGAAGAAGAAGAAGAAGAAACCTTGTCACTAATAAACTTATACTGAATTTGCAATTAATGAAGCAAAACGTTCTTCAAATTTCTATTATTTGATCCAAATGGTATTTGGAGGCAACAATGTGAGCGCAGTAGTTAGCTGCAGGAAATAAAACTAGACATGGCTGTAGTCTCAGAGACATATCTGGAAACTACCAAGGAGATAATTTCTAAAAAATTGTCATTCTTATTTCACCTATCGCTTTCCGGGCATAAAAGAAGAAACTGCTATTGCCGTTAAACCGACAAGACTCATATCCGTGTAGACCAACTTCCCTTGTTTCTGTAAAAACCACACGGTTTGCATACCAGTTGTCAATACCGAAGTCTTTGTTGCAGTTGTTTGTAAATATCGAAGTCATGTTTCGAATGATGCAGATATCATTGAGCTCTTAGGCGTTGTACCTAAATCCATAATGATAGGTGTTTTGAATGCTAAGAACAAATTTGGGAACAGCGTTCTTTGAAAACAGTCAGGTTGGAAAATTTGCAATTTTCTGCTTTCAATGAACGCGAACTTTAACACCGTAATATTCCGCTCCTTACTCCCCAGCGGGGAATGGTGGCGTCCCCGGTGGTGTGGTGCACCATAATGTCAGATTGTCAAAAGTCATTTTCTTTGGCATTTCGGAACTAAAGTAGTCTTCCGCTCTTTGTCCATTTATTGGGTTATTTTATAATTATGGACCATCCTGGCCCTGTAAAAAAGTTCGTACTTTTATAACTTTTTCAAACCTTCAACTCTAACTTCATGTAAACTAGAATCCAAATTATGTCCAGGGAAGGAAATAACAATGTGGTCCGCGAATTTACATATTTCATAGCCCCGGTATATAGACCGGCGACGATTGAAAAAGTGCTTTCGGGCATAAATAAGACACTGTGTGGCATATACCGCTTGATGAAGCGGCGAAATAGGCTAAAAATTGCGGAGAGAAACCGAGTATTCCTTATGTAACGCGAAAGTGTTCTGGGTCACTACACCCAGCAGAAACCTGACTCGAAGGAAGAAACTTCAACAATGGAGTAAAAAAGTAATAAATTGTGATGTTTCATGTCAAACTACCTAGCGTACTGAAAAATTTGTCAGGAAAATTATTGCACCAGATGTATGAAATGACTTTAAGCGTGAAGTTTCACACAGTTGATAAAGCGGATGAGATTATTGATTGTAAAACCAGTTCATCCCTCGTGGACCTTCTGAAGAAGACCATGAAAGACGAATTGAGGCTAGGGTTCAAATTCTACTGCAAGCTGCAAACAAAATCTCCCTTAACCCTTGTCCTGCTAACGTGGAAAATATGGTGAAATCCCAATAATGCCAGCAAATGGCAATGGAATTTAATTCGGTGTTTAAAGGTTAAAGTGTCAGAAAGTGTGATATATTAAACTAATACAGTTACTGCACTTAAGAAAGGTCTGTGGAATCGATGGCTTTCCTAATGTAAACTTCAGAAAAATTCCAAGAAGAAGTTTGGTATAGTAAACATACTTATTTAGCTACATTATCATTCTGTCACAATTCCCAATATTTTGGGAGGAAGCGAGTATAATAATAAAAGATGAAACGCCAGTAGATTTCAAAATTCCATATGTGTTCGATTTTATCATATACTTGTGTAGACAAGAAGAAGAATCATAGAGAAGCAGGAGTGCGAAAACATTTCCAAAATCGTAGTACAAGGCATAATCAAACTGGGAAATATAAGGAGCTTAAATTTGTCTGTGGTGAAACCTAAGATCCGTGTGCCGTGATTAAGCTGCCGTTATAACGAAAGCATAATCTACGGTAAAATGCATGGTCTGAGAGAAGACATATATGTATAAGTGACATTGTACATAACGATAATTATTGAAAAATAGTACACAAACTGAGAATAGTTTTGTGTATGTATACATTGTGCATAGGAACTGCCGTCTAAAACGCCTTATTGAAAGAAATATAGAAAGGAAGGTAATGCGGGGAAGCAGACGTAAGCAGCTAGGGATAAGCTTAAGGAAATGGGAAGATACTGGAGACTGAAAGAAGAAGCGCCATATCGCACTGTATATAGATCTCGCTCTGGAAAAGGCTAAACACCTGTCTTAAGCCAGAGTACTTAATAAATAGTAAATGTGCACAACCAAAGGGTGGTGGCTGTAACAACGGACAGACCCGCACTGTCGTCGGAGAGGACATCCCTCCACGAACAGTAGTGTTAAGAATGCGCTCGTAGACTGAAATCTGTTTTAAGTACCGAGGAGGAACTCGACACGAAGACAGTTTGGCTGACTTACCGACCGACCGACCGACCGAACGGCCGACTGACTGACGATTAACCGAAATGTGACTATGAATCCACTCATTCTTTGAAGGATTAAGAATAGAGGTTGATGGTGTATGAGAAGAGAGTGACGAGGATATTCCAACCTAAGACAGACGAAGCAAGTGGAAACTGAAGAAAGCCACACAAATGTACGGTTCCGATAGTACAGACAAACCTATGAACTCCACTAGCCATTGGCTACTCATTCGTAAGCTGTGACTGCTACAGCATCATAACATTTTTGTAGATCCATCATTGCGGCTGCTGCATGTTGTTGCACATGGCTGCTGAAACTGCTGCTCTTGGAAAAATGCAACTGCATTAGACACAGTAAAAGATTTTTTGTGTGTGTAAAAAGGGCTTTTGGTTTTCTTTCCTTAAAAAGTGGTAAGTATTTATTCGCGATTATGAAATGAAACAGGTTCAGTAACTTACGTTACATATAACGAATGGTTAAAGATAAGTAAGTGTATGTTTTGAAAAACACAGTGAATTCAGAAGACGATGCTCCTGTCATTGAAACTGTAGCGCACCTTCCTTAAAGCTCTGAGGAATTTTCGCAAGGCACAATATCGGTTTTACACCACAGAGCCAACTGTAATATTATGTTTGCGAAATTAACGCTATTAGTAACACAGGGAAGTGCGAACTTCTGAAGTGTGGGAAAATCTTAACTAGGGTCTTTTAACGACACCGAATGATAGATCTTCGTAAAATACAAAACTTTTTAAAGGTAGTATTTGTGAAATATGTGAAGTGCACATCATTTATACAAATTTTGTCCTCTGTTGTGGGTTTGATAGCAATAACCAATAAGTAAATGGAGATGCGCACGCTAATTTAAGCACGTAGGTAGATTATTAATTTGCATGCCCAGCGAGTACATAGTATTGTTTGTAAGAGCGAATCCGCAAAATAGAATAAATAGTAACAATACATCCCGTACTGCAGATATATATATATATATATATATATATATATATATATATATATATTCCACGAATTTTTCTTTTTCAATATAAAGATTCAATACATATTTCTGTATTAATACACCATTGTCAGGCGAATATGTTTCACACATTGTCATTGGCTCAATCTGATATTTGGCTTTATTCCTAGTACACGATGTGGTTTCGAATTTACAATATTCTAACCAGAAGCCTTTCATACTACTGTGTATAATAGACAGAAACGTTTTGTCCTTTATAACTGGGTCATCCGACTAGCTATGCGCTGCACGGCCCGGGGATCGAACTCCGCTGGTTGCGAGACTTCCCACCTACTTGAATCTAGAAGAACACTGCATATTTTCTTTTTTTTATACTAATCGATTTTCATAATTTATTGCAGATAAATTTCTATACACAATCGTAAGAACTAGACAACGACAAAGCAAAATATGAGGATGTGATAAGAATTATCAAAACTTATGCCATTACATGAGAAATTTGTAAGGCGATATGATAACCACATTTATTTGTAAGATCGGCAGGTGATCATGGCTGTACCAAGATTAAGGTCTTCTGATATTTGACCCCGTATATTTTGGTACAGTTTTGCAACGTGTTATGGCAAATTCTATGGCCGGCTTTAGGGCAGATTTTTAAAGCGAACGTGGCATTAAATACCACTACATGATATTTCGAAAAACGATTGTTCAAAAAAAGTTAAAGTAAACAAGACACGATGGCATCTGCGGGTATGGAAGGGAGGCTCCACTCATTCTTAACTACGACAGTAGATGGTGACTGATCAGCTGAACTAGGCAGTTGATTTAACTCCGCGCGAACAGCCCACGGTACGAGGTGAACAGGAGGGATGATTGGGCTCCGGGATCAGTATGGTCATTCATAAGAAGAGAAACATTTCGTCTTCCTGCTAGAAATCGACCCACGATTCCTCGGTCGTCCAACCCGTAGTCTAGTCCCTATACCGACTGAGCTGCTCTTCCCCGCCATCGCCACTTCCCACAGTGCACAAATAGTTATTTAGTGTATATGACAGGCCAAAAAGTTTTAGAATAGGGTAAGAGACAAAACTTTCTCTATAATATTAAGAGCCTGTTATAGTGTAATCTTGAGCATGGGTTACTCTAAATTTGCTACGAAATCGTGGAAAAGTTTGCGGTAAATGTTCGGCAAATTGTAAAACACAAATCGGCGCCTAATTTTCTTCGCGAATTTAGTGTCGCTACACGAAATACAATGCGTCACTATACGATATATATATATATATATTTCTAATGAGACTTAAAGTTTTGCAATGAAGTAAACAAAGAGACTGCGAACAGACTGTTATCTGTGACGTCAGAGTCTTCTGAGCTGGATGTGGTTCTCGCTTGTACAGACACCCACCTGACTACACGATGCTTTTATGTAATCTCTCTTGTCGTAACAAGTTTTTTTTTTCCGTAGCCTGCCTACACGAACCGTCAGTTAGAATAACTTTAAATAATATTGCTGCTGGAGGTGTTGCTGCCTTTTCTACTGTTACAATTTCCACAGCTACAGAACTCGTCTTCCTTTTCCTCTTTTCCGTCCCCGCTACTACTACTACTGTTGCTACTACTGTTGCTACTACTACTACTATTACTATTACTATTACTATTACTATTACTATTACTATTACTATTACTATTACTATTACTATTACTACTACTACTACTACTACTACTACTACTACTACTACTTATTTTGTCTTACGACAGTGTTTAAGGCAAAATCAGTTTTCTTTAGTCTGATATTATAACTCTCCCTGACTAACAAAATATTCGATGTTCCCAATTTTCGAAACTGTTGTCAGCTACGATTATAAGCATTTATAAAGTACACATTTAATTTTTTTCCGTAGATTGAATTGTTTTCTGTCGCGAAAATGAGTACGATGCAGTAAGTCTTCCAGAGTTATTAATAACTTGGTTAATACAGATCATTTGAAGTGCACAGTTTAAGCTTCTGTTACGTTGTAAGTGGTATGAAAATAATCATAAATTATTAATTGCTAAACACTGGACAGGACGCGATCATGATTTACTGTACGAAATGTAGTGTAACAGCTAGCATCTGGAGAAGCTGTATAGAACACAACTTTCCATCCTGTGATGGGGTGAAATATCTCTTAACACTATGGCTTCATATGGGACGTTTGTATCAGCGTCCGGTTGATAGGTGTGTATTGAACTATTGTCAAGTGATAACTGGGCTTGGAATACCGAAATACTCAGAATAAGCCTCACTCGATTGCCACCAGAAATCATATGTAGACGAGGCGATGATGAGCTACGAAGTGACTGATTTGAGTTGGGACACTTGTGTCATAGAAGCCCTACGTCATATAGGCGTTATAGCAAACGGGTTTCGAAAGTGTACGTCCCGGATACTAAACTCTTTTTATTAGTGGGGTTGGGAGAGATTGAGTCTCTTGTGCTGTGGCGGTTTATGGTTCTGTTCTGCTATACAATCAAGACAGAAGCGTAAGTATTGAGAACAGAATTAATTATAAACGTCCTCTCACAGTGAAAATTCTCCTGCCATAAATTACACACCGAATGAGACGGATAAAAATAAAACTGCATTTAAATATTTGTTTTTTTAAAAAGCTCCCTCTGAATATTGTCCTATTTTTTGTCACATTTAAGCGCATCAAATTTTACTATATTTTTAAGTGTTTTATCAAATATCAGCCACATGATAACCATTTATGGTGAAATATGTTGCTGTAATAATAACCAAAAATATAGTTATTTTTAAGGTTTTGGCTTATTAATAAATTATTGGCACTATATTTTTGGTATTCTTGTTATATCTATACAAATACCGTATCTAATAGACCATTTAGTATATTTCTATTTTGTACATCGTGTATTTGGGGACCGCGGTAGCACAGTAGTTAAGGCGCTGCGCTACAAAGCGGAAGGTCGCAGGTTCGATTCCAGATGGTCGCACTATGGTCCTCTAGTCGACTCAGCCCCTAACAGAAATGAGTACCAGGAGTATAACCTGGGGGTAAAAACGGCCGGTGCGTAAGTCTGATAACCTTACCATCATTCTGGGTCATTGTCACGTAATCTAGGAACCCTCTGGCACCTGGAGCCTGTAATAGGACTGATTTATCTTTACCTTACATCGTGTATTTAACTAGACGTTTTGGAAATTTTTGGGTGAAACACATAACACTATGGGTTTCCTCGTCATATCTAATATGTCTCAGGCTGGGTGTACCCAAAGATATTAACATGTTCCACCTTGCGAGAGTAACTGTCCATTCTGCATGCATCAGCTGGTCAAGGAAATATCCTAGCCTCTAATTCCTGTATGCGATGGAACTGAAAATATATCTTCCATCCCGACCTTCACAGATGTTGGCAACACACATATATTTCTGCGCATGAACCTCAGTACTTTTCTAAGCTTTTGTATCGATTTTGCAGGGGAGCTGTCCGGTAGCCATCTTGTGACGAGTGGTTTGCAGCTTCGTCGAGTTCCAGAGGAAGCTGAAGAAGAAACAAGTTCGTATACAAAAAAGAGCAAGGGCAGGAGAAAATTCGTAGGTCGAGGGAAGTCTAAAAGGATGGATTCCATCGTAAACAAAGTGTGATCAGATCTCTAAAGAGAAAGCACGGAGTTAGCCACCGCCTAACCCACAAACCCAGTTGTACAGGTCAGTTTAAAATTATTAATGATATGTTGCCTTTACGGTGCCGCGTGTTCTGAATTTGTTATTTTTCCTTTAAACAATTACAAAGTGCACACTAGAAACAAGTTTTGTGTCTGTCAGAAGTTGGATAATATGGAGAGTACTGAATGAATCCTAAATAGAGGCACCATATTTTTAATGCATATTGCTCTTAACTGTTCATAATTATATCACATAACATTGAATGTAATACTTTCGATGCATTAAGTAAGTTATTTTACATTCACAACACAGATAAAACACATAATTTTAAATCTTGTAACCCAAAAATATTCCAAATGTTTATTTAAATTGATAAGGTTTGAAATAAAAATAGAAAATCCGCGAAATGTATAAATGTACTAAAATTTAGCAAAAAAAATTAATATTGATTTTTTAGAAAGAAAATAGATTTGAATGTAGCCACATCGATATATCTCATTATGCCATCCTTCTTTGCATCAACAATATTTAACAACAATCAAGAAATAATCACTCTACGAAATATTAAAAAAATATTGTCTTCATTATTTGTTCAATATTTAGAAAATAAATCGTCAATAATTACATATTAAGCATGGTATGTAATTTCTTCATAAAATTGCAAAAGTAATGTCAGTACAGGAATATTTAACTTGCAAGAGATTATGAAATTTGTACAATTCTAGATTATATGTCTCCGTGTGCATTTTTCCCAATATTATGCCACTTAATAAATGCTCACGAATTTGGACACTGCAATGTATTGATCAGAAAACTATTAGAAGTGAAAGCAATTTTACCCTCCCTGCATATTCTCTTGCGGATTTATAATTACCCTGTCTTACGTAGAGTGTAAATCGCACAGTTTGATATTGTATCAACTGAAATAACCTTTTTCCACTCTAAGACAAAATAATTTTGGTTGCTGGGATGGGCGTGGCATCCATTAATTCTGACAGTTCCACAACAGAGAGAAATCTTTAAACATTTGCATGCATTTTTTTATTGTTACACCGTGCATATTGTCGAGTTACTCAATTATTACACCAACCAATGCACATATATAAAATTTATAAAATCTACACATTAAAACATTAAAAACGCTCCGAAATGTCATCAGGGAGCTATATATTCCTTGCTAAAGTCACACTAGAAATAGTTACAGATTAATTTCGTTGTACAATTTGGGTGTTGTGGCAGCATGCCGTGTTGTGTAATGTTATGTTGCGAAGAGTGCCCTGCTATGGATGTTCATTCTGTGCTTCTTTGCGTGAGTATCACATAGTCACAGACTAATTTCTTTGTACATGTTGGGTGTTGTGGCAGCATGCCGTGTTGTGTAATGTTATGTTGCGAAGAGTGCCTTGCTACGGATGTGCATTCTGTGCTTCGCTGCGTGGTACTCACGCAACGAAGCACAGAATGCACATCCGTAGCAAGGCACTCTTCGCAACATAACATTACACAACACGGCATGCTGCCACAACACCCAAATTGTACAGCGAAATTAATCTGTAACTATTTATAGTGTGACTTTAGCAAGGAATATATAGCTCCCTGATGATGGTCTTCGGACCGAAACATTCCGGAGCGTTTTTAATGTTTTAATGTGTAAATTTTATAAATTTTATATATGTGCAGTGGTTGGTGTAATAATTGAGTAATTTGCTTCTCTCAACACACACTGCATGGTTTCGTTATTTGTGTTAATTTAGTTATTGAAATAGCTATATTTTATTCTTGCGAATGTAGTTACTTTAATATTCTTAATTCTTTATTTTCATTTTATTTTTGTTATTTTTGTTACCTCTGAACATAGTTCTACTAAAAACTATATCTTATGGCATACAGGGAGGTGGCGCCTCAGAAATAGTATTTGGATTAAATATAAAGGGGTTAAAAACTGTCATTATAATTGGTGTAATTTCTTAAACACGTAGAGCCAGTATCCGCTTCTCAGATAAAACATAACAAAACCCAGTTCTTTTTGTTTCTTGGGTGTGTTTGTGCGAGATGTTGAAGGTTCCAAAGCGGAGTGGTTGAGGATGCAGTTTGTTTGGGAGGGGGAGGGGGACGGGGTGAGGGATAGGAAACTGCGTCATTGGTAATCGGTAGCCTGTGTTTCGAAGAAGTGTGGTCCTGTGTCTCCAGCGGTCTACATTTCTGAACAGGATGCTGCTTTATCTTGAAGACTGATAAATAAAAATATAGGAATTTTGTTACATAAACCGAAAAGTAGATATTTCGTAAATTCCACTCACATTGCCTCTACACAAAACACATCCATACATAGAGATTGTATAATCTAGCGCTGTGAATGATTCTACAGAATGGTCTTTATCCATAATTGTACTTTGCTGAAACTCAATTCTTTAACTTCTAAATTTATTAGTTTTCCAAAGATGAGGATGGAATTTCACATTGCATCGGGTTAAATGCATGGAGCAGGATGCATCTGCTAGTCAAAAAATTCCCGCCTTGAAGGAAACCAACGTTTCTTTATCGTGTGTACAACAGTCCGCTCGTGACCGGACAAATCATGACCACATACCATTAGGCTTTCAAAAGAGACTATTGCATGGAGTTTTATTAGGCGATAAACATAAAAACACGAAAAGCGGAGAAAGAAAGGGAATGGAAAAATGTTCTGTGATGATTTACACACTTGATCTCATAACGTAGCCTATTGAATTTCTTTTCGGTTGTGTATTTTTCCTTAAAAAAATGTTACAAGGAAATTTGCATAATTTGAAGAATATGGCCATTCTTTGGTGACATATATTGCGGTTTATTGCATATTTTAAATGAGTATTTCCACAAATAATTCGTTGTCTATCTCGCACTAAATATTTTTATATTATTAATATAATATTTTGGATGTTAAAAATAACGGCTCAAGGTTGTAGTTTCTACTTTATTTTCGGCTGTTACAAGACCACAGGAGGACCGCGGTTAAGGTGCTGTGCTACAAATCGGAAGGTCGCTGGTTCGATCCCAGCTGGTGTAAGTGGATTTTTCATTGAAACATAATCCTTCCGATCGCACTATGGCCCTGGGGTCGAATCAGCCTCTAACAGAAATGAGTACCAGGAGTATTTCCTGGGGGTAAAGGCGGCCGGTGCGTAAAGCTGACAATCTACGACCATCCTGTGCCGTTGTCACGAAATCTGGGAACCTTAAATTCCTGTAACTCTCTGGGCCTGTCCAGGTCTTTAATGGGACTCCTTTTTTATTTTCGAAGTATTCTTACATTTTGGAATCTAATATTCATATCACTTTTTGTAATTAATCTTGGTACTTATCTTTCTATTTTATTACAAGCGTGTTTGCATTTCCAGGGTCTGTGTTGTTGGAGGTTAGGTGCGGTTATGCTGGAGTAGTGTCCGGGCTGCAGCCCGGACACTACTGCAGCCTAACCGCACCTAACCTCCAACATACAGCAAACCAAGAACGAAACGACAAATGTGGTAATCAACATCATATTCGCGAGCTCCTGATGATGGGCATGGTAATGCCCAAAACATGTTGAGCCTATTAGAAGTACAATAAAATAATAAGTGGCATCTAGTTGGATTTTTATTCTTCCGTTATCACAATGACGCACGGTCCAATAAAGATCGGTCCCACTAAATGTTTAGCACAAGGAACATGTACAGGGAGCGTTGTTTTTTCCGTAAACTAAAGACCACTAAAGAATGGATACGACGCTTTAAATAAACATCCGAACTGTGTTATATAATTTTATTATTTTTTCTTGATGAATAGCGTTGAGCTGATGTAAGATGTTTTTTTCTGTTTTGTGTCAGTTTCACTACTGTAGCTTGTATGCATTGTGCACTCAAATGGCAAATCTCCTATCCAATTAAGTGGTGTTATGCATTAATATCTTACATTATTCTTTTTATGTTTAACAAGGCTCTTTCAACTGAGGTGAATTTTGCTGTAATATTAAACCTCACTCAGTAGGTCAACAAAGTCTGAAGTCATATTATTATTATTATTATTAATTCGTACAAAGTATAGGTTTATATTCAGTACCACACAATTGTTGTTGTTCTTATTAGTTCGGTCAAGGTATCTTCATTTCTAATGGATTATAAAAAGAACAGTTCTGTAGCAAACCTTGTTGAATGATGTCTAAATTTACTGTCGTGTAGCCCGGCCTTTGCTGTCATGATCTTCTAGTGTCTCTCTTTCTCTTTTCTCTTATATCTTCATTCCCTCTTTTACTGTAATTATGGAAATGATTTCAAAGATTTAGTCACAGAATAGTCCTTTCTTGTCTTATTATTATTCATATTTTTTATCCCTTATGTCTTATGTTCATGTTTTTTTTTTTCCTAACAGAACATCATGCAGTTTGTAAATGGAAAGATCGCAGAAATATTTTCTTTCAAATACTTATGGCAACTGAATCCACAGCAAATGTTCCTTACATTCTAACTTGCGGGATTATTTTTTTTTTTTGTTTTAGGTGCATTCTCAAAAATCGCTTCATTATATCTGTCTGTCCGTCCGCCCGCATGGAAAAACTGGACTTCCATTGTTGGATTTTCATGTTATTTAATATTCGACTATTATAAGGAAACCTACCGAGAAAATTAAAATTTAATTAAAATCTAACAAGAATAACGGGTAATTTTCTTGAAGACCAATATAAAATTGTGATAATATTTCGCTCCTTTCTTCTTAGAATGATAAATGTTTCAGACACGGTTTGTAGAGAATATGAAAAGAAAATTTCATCTTCAAAATATTTTTTCCTAAAATCGTTCCGTTTAAGAGATATGTGGAAAAATACGGTACAGCCAGCCAGGCCACAGATGACGATATAAGAAGTATGCACTTTGCATGCTTGGTAATTAATGCTACACACACGCTCAGACTACGTAATACTTACTGCTTTTTCATGGCAGCAATACTTGAGCGAAAGGGCCACAATATTATGTTAATAAGTACATTGCTGTATGTGTTATATCCCTTACTGCCTATTACACTTAAGCTTCAAGCAGACTAAAGGTACTTTTCTAAATCTCTTCCGCTGTATTGTTGACATGTCGCTTGTACATAAAATGCAGCAACTTTCTAAACGCATATAATAAAGAAAAGTTTTAAAGCAAGGGCGACAATAATCCCATTTTTTAGGCAATGCATCCTTCTTGTGTTTCAAATATACTAGTAGATATAAAAATACAAATCAAGTCTATACACAACTTTGTGTGTATATAGTTGAAGAATAAGAGACCAACATGATGTCACTACTTATTAAGTTTTATTTCACTTCTTCTGTGCTCAACATGTTTCGGACAATAATACATCCATCATCAGGAGCCTGCGACTTTTCTATTGTATCACTACTTTGGTCGTGTGTTCTTGTTTCGATGTGTGTTGGAGTTTCGATGTGGTGG
>Ga0136643_10010568_pt1 | contig 13639 bp, 4 predicted proteins | sample TergutLab28metaG_FD_96883 | JGI IMG/M metagenome (GOLD analysis project Ga0136643, IMG submission 96883) | Labiotermes labralis P1 segment gut microbial communities from Petit-Saut dam, French Guiana - Lab288 P1 (version 3) (version 3) | ecosystem: Host-associated > Arthropoda: Insects >...
CCCCCCCCTCAAAAAAAAAACTCCTTACGACGTAGTCCAATCTATACACCAGCAGCAATCCAGTATCGGTGTCTGAGCAGGTATTGTTAGTGATTATTTTGTATGTCTGCATATTTTGCTTCTTCGGTTTACAGGTACCGAATACCGTTATATTCGCATAGAGCGATATGCTCGGCCTAATACTGTCAGAGAAACCATCACATGCATGCGTGATGGTGGGTCTTACAGCGCGAATTTCCGAAAGAACTGTCATGACCGATGGATAGGTCGAGATAAAACCACTGCGTGACCCCACGCTCACCTAATTTGAATTCTGTGGATTTACACGTTTGGGGAAAACTTGATGTTTATACCTTATTAATGACGCATAGACCCTTCAGCAGTCTTCACACTGTCTTCATTAACCCAAGGCATGTTGCAAAGAATCAGCGTTAAGATGTATCCATATAAGTGTTGGGTGGTGCGAAGAATATTTTTAGCACCTGCTACAAATGCTTCAGGAAGTTTGTAGCTTATAATATGCCTGCAATGTTTTAACTCGAAAATTATCGTTGCGGGAGGATGTTTATGTGAACTTCTTGTATTTTTTGCTACAGAAATCTCACCCCAACCTTTGTAGTGATCTATCAGAAGCACACACGTTTAGAATAAAGCTCTAGAGACCAATATTTGCTTCGTTACATAACGCACACATGACAACAACATAGCAAAGTTTGCGTAGTCATGTAGAAAAGATCCATCCCTTGTTCCTCGACGACCGAGGAATCTGGGTAGGATTCCCTGGCAGGAAAGGAGTTTTTCTTTTCTTCGTACCTCTGTCACTCACGATATTTAAATTAATGGGTATAGGGGCTCTTGCCCATGTTATGGATCAGAGTATGGGACTATTACATCCACGTCCCCATATGCCTGCTTGGCGTGTTGCTTAATTAAACACAGGAAACAATTTACCCTTGCTTGTTAGTGGAGAGTTACTGCAATTGCCTCCTCTAAAAAAATCTCATTTTTTAACGGAGAGGGTATTGTCATTTCTTCACACGTAAATTAATTTTTAAGTAGTGTGCATATTTGATCATAATTATGGACCTGAGAAGCAGAAGGGTGTAAGTCCAATTGTATTAGCTATTATTGAGGTAATGTATTCTTTTATCTTAAACCAGTATGTGACTCACTGCTGTTTAATTCTTGATCTATCTACACTGGACAGTATTTGGACCGACAACTACTTGTATTTGAAAGAGCTTTTAATTCTAAGAGAAGTGATATATTATCTTAAATAAGATTAAACTGGTCTAACACTCTTCTGCGTCTCAGGTCCATAATTTATATGTCTATGTTTCGTTAAGTGAAACTTGTGGATACAATAAACACAAAAAAAAACAATATTTGCAATCTCTTAGTACCAACACATGCACATATTGTACTAATATGTATTTCACTTTTTCTGGCTGCTACATGTTTCGGCTGGTCGCCATCCTCAGGGAGTTCACAACCAAATAGCTTAAAATTCACAGCAGTAAATTAGTCCATGTGATGCTATGCATATGGAAGTACAGATTACGTTAAAATTTACATTATATAAATATTAAAATTTACAATATTTAGAGTACGATGAATGACAATTGATGTATTGATTATCCACTTTTATAAATCATTAGTATTCTTCCTGAATTACAGTATTCTCCACTCCAGTTATAGGTACTAAGAGATTGTAATCATCGCAATGCACGTACAGAATAATTCGAAAGTGAAAAATATGATCATTGTATAGGAATAATTTAGTTTAAAGAAAAAGTAAGCATAAGTGGAAACTTCATAAAATTCCACACTATTTACAAGTAATGTTTCCTGGGTTATTAGGCGACACGAACACTTGATTCAAGAACACACATCTTAAGGTGTTACGTTGACACCACAAACAAATGGAATCGGTAATAAAATTATACGATTCTCACAATGCGAGGCAGATATTTCGGCCTGTGCGCCATTCGGTAAGTCTTGATTGTATTTATAACATGTTTTAGAATGAATCACCAATATATCGGCTGTTAAATCCGGGTCGAAAATTCCACATACGAATATACGACCGACATAATATGAACGACGTGTTTTGTTTATACTTCAGACATTTACAACAAGAAAATCTGTAAATAGTATGGTGGCAGACGTAGATGTTGTGTTTGTTTGCCGTTGCAAGTATTATTTCTTTAAACAGAAGTAGTGACAGGCCAACCAGTTAAGAAACTATACGGTGGCTAAAAAAGATTTTTTTAAAGTGTGCAAGCGATGGGACCGCGGGTTAAACAATGCGTACTAAACGTTGTGCAGGAAGAAGACAGAAGACGGACAAGAATTCACATGTTTCGCCAGTTATGACTCGTACATATTTTGAAGTGTTACTACAGATGATTGTTCCATCCGAAGTTACGAGAGATGCATGCAACATTTCGAGACTGCACAACTGGCTATAACACTGTGGTTCCTTGCCACAGGATTCTTACAGTAGCGGCCTTGTGTATTTTCACAAAAACTTTCCAAATCCAGAAGTAGCTTCATTCTACCATTGACGCATTTGCCGTAGTGATGCGCGTAACACATACGTAAGCGTATTCATTCACTCCTGAACCGGATTTAGTACGCATAATTCGCTGCTTCCCTGTTGCGCTGAATCCTTCTTAATTCTGCTTCTAATTCCGATGCTTCAGCATTAAGAGCTTCACCAGTCGTACTGAGTTGGTACTTTTACGAGGGGGTGCTGATAAGTCCTTAGCCCGATCAGGAAGGAAACAAGCTACAGCGGCCAAACTCGGGATTTATTCAACTTACACCATACGAAGCTCAATACACTTCTTAGCCCGCTGCTCTAACTCTGCAAGCCACTTAAAAAAATTCAGAAGTTTGTCCGTCCAACCAGGTCTCCGCGGCAGCAATGACCTCCGCGTCGGACGAAAAATGGCGACCTTTCACTTGTTTTTCAGTCCAGGGAACAGGTGGTAGTCCGACGGGGCCAGATCCTGAGAATAGGGTGGATGATCAAGAAACTTGAAGCGCAGGTAGGCCAGTTTCTTCTGGGTTGCAAGTGCACGGTGAGCCGGGGCTTTGTCGTGCAAGAACAAGACCCCCCCCCCCCTTGGTGAACTTCCTGCAGCGTTTTTCCTTCAAAATATCCTTCAATTACACCAGAAGAGATGAGTAATACTCCGCGTTGATAGTTTGGCCCTTTGGAAGATAATCAATGAGGAGGATTCTGTCCTGATCCCAAAATGTCGAGGCGAGAACTTTTCCAGCAGATTTTTGCACTCGGAATTTTTTGGGGCGGTGTAAGCTGCTATGCCACCACTCCATTGATTGTTGCTTTGTCTCCAGGTCGTAGTGATATAATCAGGTTTCGTCCATGGTCACCAATCGCGACAGGAAATCATTTGGATCGCGCCGAAAAAAATTCCAAAATTTGCTCAGACGACCGGCACCGTTGACGTTTTTGATCCGCGTTCAGGTATTTCGGGACTCACTTCGCGGAGAGATTCCGCATGTGCAAATCTTCATGAATGATGGATCCAACCCGCTCACGTGAGATGCCCAGTTGCTCAGCTATTGATTTAGCCGAAATCCAGCAGTCTTCCAAGATCAGCTCGTGAATTTAATCAATAATCTCCGGAGTGGTTATTGTTGTGGGTCGTCCAGGACGAGGCGCATCACAGGTGGAAAAATCTCGACGTTTAAACTAGGCCACCCAGTTTTTGACGGTGGCATACGATGGTGCATGTTCCCCTAAAGGTTCTATCAGAATGGTGTGAGTTTCCTTCGGCACCTTGCCTTGCAAAGCGAAAAAATCTTGATGATAGTTCGTGTCTCCATGTTGTAGAAATCGCGTGCGTCGCCTGATATGCTTCCTTTCACCCTCTGTAACAAAAAAAGACTTGCAATTCGGCACAGAACCCTCTTTCCAACGACACTATCGATTCCCTCCTACGACATCGGGATATAGGTCGGGCTAAGGACTTACCAGCACCCCCTCGTACTCATTTGTGTCGCCGTACGAATCATATAGAGCGTTGTATTTTTCTTCATTAAAATCCATATTCGCGATGTACGTATAACGCAGCAAATATAACTAAATAATGAAAGCTGGTAACGCGGAATACTTGTCAATCCACCCACAGCAGACCTACTTTGTATCACAAACAGAAAATTAGTCGCAAATTCTGCGTAATTTCTTGGTTTTGTTGACGATATATAGACCTACATATCCTAGACTTAAATGACAACGTATCAAATCGTACGTCATTGGCGGCAATGTAAACATTCCCATATCTTATCGAAGATATGCTAGCAAATTGTACACAAAAAATCGAGGCTAATTCGCAAACTGTTCGCTGACTTACCAGAAATTTTTAAAATCAACCGATATATCAGTTGTATAGACGTAACTTCACTTTCAGTCCACTACATCCTATCCTGAACATTCTTAACATCACAGACGAAACCCTACCAAATTTCTTACCGCATCTCGAAGAATATGTAGGTCTGCCTAATTCAGCTCGTTGCATGCGTAACCGTGTGAATTTTATTCGCTTTTCTTGGGGGACAAAATCAGCTTTGTTGGCAAACGTGGCTGCTTCTTTGGTCAGTGTTTTTATTCTTGAGTTTCTTATACGGACTATTGGTTAAAATAATGGAATCTGATTTTTTTTTTAATTTTTCACCGTGCATGTTGAATCAATATACATTCATTTAAAATACCAACGCATGCACCTTGTCTTTAAAATACCGTAAAAACTTATTTGGTTAAAACACTTTAAAAACATTCATTAGTCTCCAACATTTTCGGTTGCTATTTTTTAACCATCATCAGGGAGCCTTAAAGTTCTGCTAAAGTTACTTACTTGCGTTATATATATGGTGATAATGGTGTTGTGACAGCATGTTTTTTTATGTGGCTGATGTTTTCGGATATGTTATGACCGCTCTTCCCCTTGTCTGTCAGACTGACAGACAAGGGGACACACAGAATATGTAACATTTTAGCTTTTCCGCGGCACCAATGACTACACGAAAGCGCCTCAGTGTTACGTTTATAGTATATTGCCTGTCTTGTTGTAATAACTAATAGCCGAGAATATCTATTTAACATACACACTGAGTTTTCTAATAAGGCATTAAGGTATAGCACATGAATTTAAAAATATGCTACATCGTTCACTATTCCCCCGCATACGGCGGATTGAGAACCGTTCGTTTAAAACGTAGTAAATAAATAAATAAATAGAAACACTTTCGTTAAAAGTTTTGTCAAATTCTTAAAAACGACTGAATGCAAGTAATTATTAGGTCATACAAATTTTGTGTAAAGCTTCTCCATAATGCGTTTTCTAGTTCGGGACATCTACAACCCCAGTTTCAGTAAATAGTAACAATAATAATAATAATAATAATATGTATTATCTGACACTTTTCCCATACAACTAACACAAGGCAATGAGATATAGCAATGGGGTAATTCGGGCCACAGATATTCTCATTACCCAAAATACGCTGAATTACTTCAAACAACCTTTGCACATTTATCACAAAATACGACGTACAAATCTATTACACCGCATTGAAAATTGGTGCATACTGAAATGCTTAAACCAGTGTAAAATTGGCAAGCAATGCTTAGACATGTGTTTTGTCTGTTTAGTAACTAATCACTTCAGTAAAAATAAGATGTGCAGTGAATCCGATTGATATAAATGCACAAATTGAATGGCGATTACAAACAGCAGGGTTGCCAGTACCTTGGAAACTTACAGGGCAACAACTTTTAAACAATCTTAAATCCATTGGCCTTCTAATAAACTGCTGGTTCCCATCACCTGGTGGATTCCCTTCCGCCGTCTCCCCTGCTGATCGAAATCGATTTGCCCTGAATTTTTCCACGAGGTTTGTAACAGTTCTTGCCCTTCCGCATGATGCTACCAGTAATTCGGGTGTATTACTTTGGGTTACAACTCGTCCAGGGTGTGATCTTAATCACGTCTCAACAATTTTAATGTAATAGCGTCCCACTGGGCCGTACATTAACATATCCAGTGGTTGTTGTCAGAGTCATAAAGGAAACATAGGCGTGCGTACGGGTGTGCGGGGTTTACCCAGGCGCAATCTAATGTCTCAAAATTTTGTACTTTGTGTCTCATGCTTTAAGTTTGTACTTTGAAGTAAAGGCGTAGGCGCTAATTTAAAAAGGAATTAGTCGAGTTTTAGTTCCTTACTTTGTTTGGTGCATGAAAAAGTCCTTTATGACTTAGTATTCCGTATATTTTCTCCCTTAAAAAATTAAAAAAATTATATTCCCATAATGCACATCCTAATTAAATGTGCTGCTCACGCTTATGTACTCTTATTACGCCATTACGACTAGCTAAACGTAAGGCAAGATTTGTCCTATATGAGCCCATATAGGCCAAGCAGGGCTCTTCTGTCTACTTTCGAGCGAACACAACGTACTCATGAAATGTATCAACCAGACAACAAATAGGTCCCTGTATATACAGTTGCACCCAGTCTGTGATGCCTCTAGGTTGCTACCAGGAGGAGAGCTCTTCATCAAACGAGGGGCCATTCTGTTTCTCTGAAGAAGTTTGATTGGGGTGAAGGAAGTCCCTAATGAACTGACACAAGCTGCAAGGATTGTGTTATCACCTTTCTTCCCACTGCCAAATGTGTAAACCACCCCTTCTTCAGTAATACTGGCCCAAACTTAAACTTACGTGTCCAAAAGTAAATATTAATATCTGAAAGTGTACGTCAGAGTAATTACTGCTATAAGTTGTGAAACATATTTTACCATATAAATAAGTAATGCCCCTATCGAAGGGGCAAAAAGTGCAGGCTGAACCACTACTAGTAGTGGTTCAGCCTACACTCGGATACCACATCACCAACAGCCAATCCCGCTACATAACACCAACACGCCTCAAGTCAGCACAATACAGCCTACAAAATAACGCGCCAAGTAGTCGCAAGCTCCTGAAGATGGATGTATTAATATCCGAAACATGTTGAGCAGTAAATTGACATAATTAAGCAAGTGTCATCAAGTTGGTCTACCTTTATTCAAATATCAAGATGATGTACGGTCCAATACGCATAAGCTATGAATGTATAGGCCATAATCTTTCATAGCTTGAAAACGAGGTACCTGAAATTTGATTCCAGGACTTATTTAATTTGAAGGCAGGTTGAAACACAGATGTTTGGACACAACAAAGTACATCCATATCTAATTAAAATAATTTTATATTGCGTTCAACCATAAAATAATTTTAAGTTTTTCACATTTTAATCTTAATTATAATCTTAATCATGTATGTAGAATCTCTGTCACATAAGTTGACGCATAAGCTGCACACATCGAAAAACTTGCAAGCGCCGTGAAGATGGCCAAAAACTGAGGCCGAAAAATGTCAGAGCAATAACACTGGTCAACAAAATTTAACTTTTTTTTTTGTTCTACGAACTTCAATAGGTGAACTTAGCAGTACTTTTTATGTTAAATTCAGATATGTATACAGAATTTTTCTGTCAGGCGGGGTTTCAAAGATACAGAGGAATTTAAATGTGCAAAATAGTACTTTACGTGCTCATGAAACAGGCAGAAACTTTCGTATAAAATGTAGATGCTTATAACTTTCGCTGGTATTTGGCTTCAGGTACATCCCTCTTCAGTGTCCAGTAATAGTCTGCCAGCACACTTGAGTGTCACTTGTCTTGGTACCGCTTTTCCATAATTATAATGTCTCGGTGAAATATTTCACCGTGTTCGTCACTGACTTCGCCGAGATATTCTGGCAAAAAAATCCAAGTGTGACTCCAGAAAGTGGATTTTCAAACTCATATTACATCCCATAGCTTTGTACGAAGTTAACAGGTCCTGCACAACATCGTGATAGTTCGCTGCTTTTTGATTTCCTAAGAAGTCTTTGCAAAACCTCTTAAAAGACAACCATGCATTTCTTTCCGTCTCATTCAAGTCTTCATCGAACTGTTTGTCTTGCATCAGTTCCGTGATCTGGAGTCCTATAAATATACCCTCCTTGATTTTTGGATTATTCACATTTGTTCACTTATTCCTCACATATTCGAATCCACGGCCGGTTTTATCCATACCGTTCACATAGTTTTTCATGAGGCCCAGCTTTATGTGCAAATAAGGCAGATAAATTTTCTCCGGAAGGACAAGAGGAGGAAAGACGACATTTTTCTCCCCTGGCGTCAGCGATATTCGTTTAGGCCAGAGTTTATTTACATAGTGATTCTTCTTGTCCCGGCTGTCCCATTCGCACAGGAAACAACAGTATTTTGTGTACCCGAGGTGCATTCCGAGTAACAGTGCCGCAACCTTGAGATCCCCACATAAGTTCCACTTAAATTCGTCATACCTACCTTCCCAACAGTAGCTTCATGCTTTCATAAATTTCCTTCATGTTGGCTGCATGAGACAAAGTAACGGAAGGAATCTATTTCCGTTGTGGAGCAGAACCGCCTTCAAGCTCACTTTTGACGAATCAATGAACAAGCGCCACTGATCTGGGTTATATTCATGGCCAAGAACTTCCATAACGAAACAAACATCATTGGAAAATACGACACCATCTTCCAGGGGGAGAAATTCTTGAATTCGTAATAGCGCCCACAGTAAAAACACAGCGTAGTGTCCTGGCGCAGAAGATTCCAGCCCTGGAGCCTAAAAGTTCAACTTGCTTCTTTGACAGGTACAAATCGCGGACAATATCATTCAGGTCCCCTCGAGTCAGCAGGTTCATTGGAAGAACAGGCTCCTGCAAATTTTGGATCACAGTCCGTATTGTTGTTAGCTTGGTCAACATATTCATCACTTGATTCACTGGCACTCAGCGTCATGTTTGTTAGAGGCTTTGGCACAGGTGGCTCCACACTGTGAGGTACTGGCCTCATCGCAGATGACAAATTAGGATATTGCTGTTACACCAGTCATACTGGTCAGGCAGAAGCAGCAATCTGAAACATGGTCCGTGGGCTCTATCCAAACCATAGGAATGGCGAAAGGCATACAGCGTGAACCTTTTACCCATGCCGCGAGAAGCCTGGCACATGTCACACAACAAAAATGGGGAGCCCAACTCTTGTTCTGATCACCCACCTTGCAGCAGAAATAATACTCATAGCATTTCTTAATCAGGGGTGTGAAAGACCGTCTTCGGGATTTAAATGTCACATCACCGCAAATGTAACAGAATGCATCCGATGTATTTACGTACATTCTTGGCATATTAATATTTGAACAAACACTATGTACATCTGAGACGACAACACACTGAGCCCTGGCCAGCAACCGGCAGAGGACTGTTAGTAACAAGTGTATGAAACGCGACTGTTCGCTTGTTACAACATGCCCAGACAACCTCCTGCAGACCCCCAGTGACTAACATACGTAGGCTTGTGCTTTCACACGGTCTGATGCGACGCGAAAGATATTGGTGATAGAGAAATTCTGGAAATATATTTGAATTCAACGCCCAAAAACATATCAGAAACAGACATTTTTCCTCATGGAACAAAATCTTTGTTGACCAGTGTAATTAAAAAATAAAACACTGTGTAATAAGTTGATGTTCAATATTAAATAAGTACGTATGCTTTTGATCTATTTCCGCATTAGGCTTCACATGCCTAGCTCCATTATTTCAAAATCTACAATAATATTATTGCTGACTTCTCAATGAATGTGCTTACCTCTGCCATGTAATTATATTTGCTTGTAGTATATTAAATATATGGCTGTGAGTTGTTTTCCGTTGGCATATATTCATTTAAGTTTCATGAAAATCGGCCGAGTAGTTCAGAATTTTAAATGGGAAAGTAACTGCATGGTGATTTCAAAAGCATACGATTTCAGGATGGACAGTAAACTGACGATACTGTTCAGAACTCACAGGTAACACAGCCAGTCCTGTAAGAGGCTTCTTTGACTGCACAAATTCAAACATGGAGGCAGCGATCCCCTCTGAAACGTCAGTGGTTACCATTCTGCACGGCATCATATTGTAATAAGTTGTGAGTGAAGGGTTGAGTGTGACAAAGAGAGAGAGAGCGTATTGATGCCTTCTTTCAGTACCAATCATTGTCACCCATACTCCTGTCGTAAGTCTTAAGCTTTAATACAATTTATCAACACAATATTTAAGGAGCAAAGAACAGTGTTACTTTAATGGAATGAAAGTTGAAAGATTGTAATAAGTCGTGTGAAGGAAATGGTGTCGTACTAAATTACAGTAATAGTTGGCAGGCGCTGGGAAGGGAATACTGTTATCTTGTGACACATTACTTAGAAGTCCCGTTCTCAAAAGTGACAACTCCATGACCATTGAAGGTTTGGTCCTGATAGTCAGGAAGATGCAATTTATAGCCAATTGGAAACATTGTGACTATATAAGGAGGCAGGAATAACGTCATTAACAGCCAATCAAATATTAAGGTCAGAAGTCACAAGGTTGAGACTCCACCCCTACCAACGCCTTATAAATACTACTGTATCAATGTAAAGCCAAGACTAACTTCAGTCAGCTCAGGGGAAGAGGTCATTGGAGCGAACCCTCATTTTTGGCATCACTGTCAAACTATTATCGCTTGCCTGAGCTATCATTTCATCTTTACTTCAACTAGACTCAATTCTAAATACTATTGTAGCAGCAGCTTCCAATAAATCAGCTTCAACAGTCATCTGGAAGCAAAGTCCGAGCACTTTGATCTACGTCATGACCCACTGGTAACCAACCAGTCCTCGCCCAGTCGCGTTACACTGCAATATAACAGAAGACGTGAATTTTCAGACTGCATTATTAATACAAATCAGTTGATGTTTCGGAAAATTATTGCTGCTTAGTGTCAGAAACATGAAAATAACATAAATACAATGTGCGGGGGGAAAAGCATAGTCTGTTTTTTAGCAGGTGATATGCTGCAAGGGTTAAGCAAATAACAGAACACAGTGAATGCTCTTGCTCCAGCCGATACTATAGCTATTTATACACAGCTCTAAATGTTGCACGGTTTCCTTCACTCGCCGTCGCATCGTTTGAAATTATACAAATAAGAAAAGACTTTAAACCATGGCCGTGGTGAAGGTGAATGCAAACACAAAATGGAGTAAACGTTCTTAACCCGGGAATTCGAGCGCTCAGAGCACGATCCGATCACTTCTGACCCTGGTAGTAACTACAAATGGTCGTAACTTATTCACGTATTGAAGTTATAAACATTACAAACCATTTGTTTGGATTTGTGTTCGTGTATTTTAAACACATTATTTATAACCTGCCACGTTGAAGATCAGCGTTTATTCCCATTTTACAGCGCCTGATGTACAAACTTCGTACTTCACAAGATTTAATTACAAATCCTGAAATATCGTCACAAGATTGTTCAAAAAGTGTTGAATGCCCATCTGCCCGATGGTTAGAGAAAGCCAAAAATTGCACTTATCTATACATAGAGAACCATTCTTGCATGTTTCGACTATTATCTGTAGTCATCTTCAGAGAGCATCATTACATATTCAAAGGCATATGCAGCATTAACAAATAACTTTTTAAACTGTAAATGGCAAAATATACAATACCAGTGTACCAGTAAACAGCAGCACATAATGTTGGAAATGGTGAAGCTATGTAAAGTTTTGTTAAAATTATTATAATACAGGATCGTAATGAAAGACGATCCCAGTGGCCGCGCGGTCTAGGGCGTGGTTTTGTGGCCGCTTATCTGCTGACATTGCGGGTTCGAAACCCGCCGGGGCGTTGATGTCTGTCTTTTTTGTGTGTTGTACGTAGTCAGGTAGGGTTTGCTGCGCGGGCTGATCACTCGTCCAGGGGAGTTCTACTGAGTGTGGTTTGTCTGAGTGTGATTATGAAGCTTCTACAATGCGGAGACCCTGGACCATTAGGGGCTATGCACCACAAAAAGGAATATTGTTATTAGAGTCTTGTTCATTTAAACATATCGAATTCTCTTTCGTGTTCAGTCGAGTGGAAAGCTGTATGTCGTCAAAAACTGCACACTGTGAACGACCACTGTACTTAAAGTGACTGATGTACTTCTTTAGTTCTTTAGGTGGACAGACGTACGCACAGACACTATGGTTTGCCTAGGCGTAATGAGACATGCAATATATATCATTTCGAGATGTTTGCAATAAAACACAATGATAGGAATTAGTTTTCATTCCAACGCATTATTGTAAACTGTTTATATTTATCCTCATAAGTATTGGTTAGACTTACATGTAAAGTGCTTCAAATCAAATGAAACACATTAATTTCCTTTGTCCGTCAATAACCTACCGACAAATATTCTTAAGTTCGAGGGAGATGGGGGGGAGGTTTTGCAAATTCATATTGTATCCTTCTGCGACTGAATGTTGTATTTTGTTACGTGTGTTTGGAGGGAACGTTCCTGAAGATGGAGACAGTATGTCCCCTGAAACGCTGCTGTCAGAAAACACACTGTCACAACCCAGGAGACGATAATGTAATATTTAAATCCATGCAATTTCTTATCCTAATATTACAAGATTTAAAAACTTTGAAGAGAGCGCTTTGTTTTTGTATGCCTAAAAGTTTATTGAACATAACAATAAACATCTATTAAGACCTTTGCTCTTCTTCTGAGGTGTTACACAGCTTATGTTGTTAGTTGTTTGTCAACGTTTCGGGACAGCCTATCAGTCCCATATTCAAGGGTCAAGTAGTTCAAGCAGGATGATTGACCCTTGAAACAGGACATATCAACTGTCCCGAAACGTCGACGAAAAATTTCCTACAAACGCTGCTTAACGTTCCAGAAGAGTGAAGATCTCAACAACATCACGGCAGAAGCCTGTAATCTTGCACAACCATTAAAATTGTGTCTATGCTAGCAGGCAATCCCTGCTCCTTTCTAAAAAGAACGCTTCTGCAGAGAAATAAAATTTCGTAACTTGGATAAATGTTCCTATTCTTAGCAAAGTTATTTCGTCAGTGAATGAATGAATACGTTTACACTTTTATAGTCTGTATCATGTAAACAAACCCATAAGAATAAAAAACAGTAATGTGCGGATGAACTTCCTCCTTTTTCCTGCTAATTGTAAAAATTAGTGTAGTATAATATTTTTTCTTGGCTCTTTTCTCTCAGTGTAATAAACAAATTTAAACTGTTCGGATTTTGATTTAACACGTAGACTAGGAGTGACGTGTGATTCAAGTAAGGGTGTGACAAAAGTCCCTTCAGCTAAACAATTCCATTACAGCTCTTATACAATTTGCATGACCCAGAAATTAGTCCGTTTAGAAAATATACGCCAATACCTTTGCAAAATCCTTGAAGCTATTGTTAAAGACATTGTATGAACGTCATCGGCTCCAAGCGTGTTAAACTTTTAAGGCACGAAATTTATGGATATAACATACACAAAGCCACTTTCTACTTACACAAACACATTCCGTCTCCATTACAAAGACAGGTCGGTTGATGTTTAGGAAAATAATCACTGTTTATTCTGGAAACACGAAATAAATAAGCATACTGTGAACCAAACGCAGTAATTTTAATTGTTAAGGCAGAAGGTGGTAAATAAATC
>Ga0136643_10010575_pt1 | contig 13636 bp, 6 predicted proteins | sample TergutLab28metaG_FD_96883 | JGI IMG/M metagenome (GOLD analysis project Ga0136643, IMG submission 96883) | Labiotermes labralis P1 segment gut microbial communities from Petit-Saut dam, French Guiana - Lab288 P1 (version 3) (version 3) | ecosystem: Host-associated > Arthropoda: Insects >...
GTGTGTGGTGTGTATGTGTGTGTGTGTGGTGTGTGTGTGTGGTGTGTGTGTGGTGTTTGTGTGGTGTGTGTGTGTGTGTCTGTGGGTTTGTGGGTGTGTGTGTGTGTGTGTGGGTTTGTGGGTGTGTGTGTGTGTGTGTTCTTTCTCTGTTTTGACTTTTAAACCATCTGCCGCACATAAATTTTTATAAACATTATGTCACTTTAGGACACCCCTCGGCTTACTGTATAATTGCCTATAATCGGTAATAATGGCGTAACTGATACCAATATATATGAGACGTAAGAGATATTAGTAACACTTAATTTTTATCGTTGTACCGTGCATTTTGATAACTGTAATGTGTATACAGCAACAAATTCACTTTCTATTAAACGTTTAACGTACATTTTAAAACTTCGTCAAGTTTAACAAAAACTGCATTTGTTGGTATAAGAATTTTATGGTAATACTTAGTTTGAAATTCTCTAATTGTTATGAAGGAATACATCTTAAAAAAATAGCACGTCTTGGAAAGAATAATGTTGTAGAATGTAAAATGGAAACATGAAAACCGTGCAAAATTTTTCTTCGACTTTCGTTTCAATAGCGGTATTTAATTAATGGCTCGATCTGAGCTCGTCAAATTTGGAACTGAGATGTATGGTAAAGGTACATACATATTACGTGCTAAGTATTATTTAAAAATCGAGAATTATTAATATGAAAATGATGAAGAAATATGAGGTTTTTCCGAAAATTTTACACGAAAGCAACACGTATGTAATTAATACTTTTTATTACAATAAAAGACAGCAACAATATTAATAAACTAAATACTAGTAGGACAGAGAAATGATGATCTGTACACCTCACCCAATATTGTGCGGGTGATAAAATCGAGAAGAATGAGATGGGCTGGGCATGTGGCGCGTATAGGTGAGTAGAGGGGCGTGTATAGGGTCTTGGTGGGGAAACCGGAGGAAAAGAGACAACTGGGAAGACCAAGGCGTAGTTGGATGCATAATATTAGGATGGGTCTTCAGGATATGGGATGTGGGTATATGGACTGGATTGGGCTGGCCCAGGATAGAGACAGGTGATAGACGCTTGTGAGTACGATAATGAATCTTCGGGTTCCGTGAAATGCGGGGAATTTCTTGAGTAGCTGCAAACCAGTTAGCTTCTCATGAAGGAATCTGCACCATGGAGTAAGTAAGTAAGGCCGGAGAAATTAAGATGAAATTTGATTTAGCTCAGAATTACTTTTCCTTTGGACGGAAATGTTTACTATAATGAATTTAGCCATGGTTTATGGACGTAATTAGATGTCATCCTCCTAGAAATACTCTCATCAGTGGTGACTGTTGATAGATTGAGTGAATATATTGTTGCATACAATTTTGTTTATTACTTTGTACACTTACTGGTAGGTTTAACGTTACAAGCTATGGATTCTGCCCACAGTGTATCGGACTGTCTAATGTGATTCATAAAAGTATCAATTGTGCCCCTACAGAGCATTTCGATTTGTCACCGCCAACGAAATACTTCATTACTTTCTGTGTGTTAAGGACTGCCTCTTTATATGTAAAAGGGTAAAGTGCACCCTTGTACAGGCACTGATGCTCTGTACAGGCCGTACGGCCCATAGGGGGAGTAGAGGTGTAGCTCTACTCTTTCCTGACCACAGCACTAGAAGGGGGTGAGGGGTCAGCGTCAAGCCCCAGCCGCTCTTTACCCCCGGGAAAGACACGGTATCCATTGTACAGGAGGCTGGGTGGGCCCCAGGGCCGGTCTGGACATGTGCGGAAAATCTCGCTTCTACCGGGCTTCTATCCCCGAACCGTTCAGCCCGTAGCCAATCGCTATACTGATTACACTACCCGGCCCACCTCTTTATATGTAACATATAATATATTTATTTTTAAACGATTAACTATTCTCTTTCAGTTGTGAATATTCTGGCATTTCAAATGCAATTTGTAAAACGGTAAAGACGAGTAAACTTTAAGGATGTCAAAGACAAGGTCCTTTGTAGTATAAGGCTGGTGAACATAAAAGGATAAGTATTTCAGCAATTGAGATGAAAAATCCGGCCGACAAAGGGCGCTGGTAGATGAAGATTTTTACATTCGACCACAATAACTCCTTTCGGCATCTTTACCAATTCGTTATGTTCTGAATAACTGAACACTGGACTCTAGTAACCTTGGCTATTGAAGGCATCTCCAAACATGTCATTTAGAATAGAGCTAAATGCCACGCTACGCCACCGGCAACAGCGTAACTGCTGGCTGGTAGAATCGCAATCTTGCCGGACAGAATTTGAATGACGTACCGGACAAAGAGATGTTCCATCCTGATCCCGCTAGCAAGCAGTCAGCATAACCTTTACGACATACACCATTGCTGCGTGTACAGTGCTAAACTCCTGATGATGGACAGAGTTAATGTCCGAAAGATGTAGAGTCATATTCCAAAAATAAATTTGAGAAATTAGTGCTTCTCGTTGGTTTTATTATAAGAATATGTCACGATGCACGGTCCTCTGAATGTCAAAAAAAGAGAAACTCTTCGGTTGTGCCGGTTGGATTTTGATACTCGTGCTTACGTTCTCGCCGTGATAACTTCAATTGTCTCGGACTACAGGTAGAGGGGTGGCTATGACCAAAAAACGGATAAAAGCGCCACAGAAGGAGAAGAAGAAGAAGAAGAAGAAGAAGAAGAAGAATAAGGAAAAGTAATTAAAAGAGAAAAAAGAGAAGGTACATTTTTCTATGTCCACGCCATGAAGGCACATAGCCGGGATGGTTATACGGCTCCACGGACTCTACCTCGGCACTAGAAAGAGATGAGTAGTTAAATTCACACCCCGGTCGCTATGGTCCCGGGAATGAACACCGGTACCTTTTGGATAGGAGACTGGGTCAGTCCCAGAGCAGATCTGAAATTTCGACGCCCAGATAGAAAGAAAGAAAGTAAGGAAAAGGAAGAATTTATCGATTATGCATGTCTCACTTCAACATTACAGTCTCTGATTAATTATTTTTTTAAAAAATTATATTTGGAAAACACATTGCATTCAGTAAATAGGATTTGCGATTACTTTACGCGGTACTGTGTTTATTTTGCCTCTCACATTAAGAATGTCTGTAGAAATCGTATATAAATTGTGTATGTGTAGAAGTTTTTGTGTTATAAAATTGCTCCTAATAATGCACAAAACTCCTGTTATCGTCCTTTCTTTTCATTTAACCAAACAAATATTTTCTGAGTAAAATTTGAGGATTCAGATCTTCCTGGATGTGAGGCTATGTCATGAAATGTGTTGTTCCACTCACCGAAAGACACAGCCTAACATCGCCGGCAGCCTGAATTCTCAAGAACTTATTGAGGCGATATGAATATCTTTATTATTATTATTATTATTTTAAAATTTTAATAATATTTAAAACTTTAAGAAGAACTTTTAAAAATTAATTCAAATTTTCTGGGGCCTTATCTATTGACAGAAAGAGACAGCGTGTAAAATATTTCTCAGTCAGTTTCTACTTTATTCAGAGGACGACTTAAGATACGCTGGTTAATAACAAAGAGTTTTAATTTAGGAACAAGAGACGCATGTAGAATTATTCAAAATATTTCCAAACTTGAATAAATGGGAAAAGTTTTAACAAATAGAAGTGACTAATTTCTGGCAGAATTAGGTGAAATTACATTTTCAGTTTTTTCTGAAGATTTTTATTTATTTCGTCAATATTAAGCATTTCTTTCACAAGATGTGTGCCTTTTACAGCACTGAGAGTGAATGTAAGTTTTGTGGGATGGGAAGAACTGTCATATGTATGTATGTATATGTGTGTATGTGTATATATATATATATATATATATACATATCTATATATGAATATGTTTGATACAACCTGAGCAATAGAGGGATTTTTCAGTCAGCAATAAGCCGATATTTTATTCAAATTTAAGTGCATAGAAAGGAACCTTACTTCATGAAGTTACTAAATTATTACGGTTATTTTTGTTTATTTATATAAGGGTATCTTACTGCTAGACAAGTTCGTATTCCAGTTTTTAAACAGAATGTTGAATACAGGAAATAAAAATTAGGCGTAAAATATCTGCAAAAGATACGTGTTTTATGTAAATAAATACGTATCTACAGTTAGAATAGAGAGAATATTAAAACTTCGGGAGTAAAGAGAGAAGGTAATTATAGTGGAACACAAGAGAAATATTTGTAGAATTTTGGTAACGAATATTCGCGGAAAGTACACGGTTGAAAGAATAAAAATGACGGTATTTATCTCGAAATATAAGTTGTCCTTTTGCTTAAACAAGAATCGGAGTACAAGACAGTAATAAGGACGAATTTTTAATGTCGGTGGTGAATGGCTGTGATTATTTAGAAACTGTGTTCAGGCTCCTTTATGCCTAGTAGGATAGAAGGCTCTTTGTCACCCATGTTTGGTGCTAAGTAATACATGGTATCGTTGTGTACTTGTATAATCATCACATAAGTTTATTGATTTATTCTTTCTGATTGCTAATAAAAAAAACTCTTGGTGTAGAAATCTTGAAGAAGATAAAATTTCTTGCCATCGTTGGGAATCTTGCAAATATATCTCGTTTGTTTAGTCCGCTATCTGGGTACTATCCCGATAGAAATTTGTTAGCACACAACTGTGAGGTGGATCAGTCCAAAGGTTCCTGGGTCTGGTGAATAATAGATGATGGATTTCTTTGAGTTTTGAAATTTATAGTACACCTGCTGGGAACTGCGTAGTGAAGAGAATATAACATATTGCACTTTGCCTATTAGCCTATCCTCTACTCGTCGCTACTTACAGTCTGCAGTGCTTGTTAAAAGCGTATTAAAAGATGATTTCCCCAAATTTAGTTCAAGTCAGCACGTTATATTTCAGTCCTACGCAGTGGTCGTATGTGTTTGTCTCAAGATATCAATGGAAGGTGTTAATGTATCGAGAAAATTATAGCTTACAGCTGAGAAGGGGCAGTCCTACATTGGGTGTGGCCTGGAAAGACAACGATCCCTCACCCTGAAGGCCAGGACTTCGCAAAAGAAAGTACAGGACCTAAGTATTTAAAGTACTGAAAAAATAATCTTTTTAATAATATTCTGTATATTTTTGGCGATGAAGAATGACATCTGAACTCAGTGAATCTGTGGTTTTTTTTGTACTTATTGAAATTTAACGCGCTACGGGCCCTGTAACCCAGGGCGTCGACTTTCCACACACGCTATAGTAAATGTCCATGGGGTCAGAGAGTTCAGTTCAGTTCGTTTACTTGTGCCGCAGATGTTAATAATTTATTAATCGAAAACCGGACACATAACCATAAAATGACCCGGTCACGTAATGCAAATGCGCTAATCTTCCTGTCCATTCATCGCATCAAGAAACAGTACCTGAACTTAAACAATAAGAAACATCTCTACCGCCTTGTCATCCGTCATATGACCTAGTAACAAACAAATCAAGCGCTAATTGCGTGGGTGGTATTTTATCGATATCAAAGCGACGCACTTAAAATTTATCGCGACTTTATTTTGTTTTATTTAAAACCAATTGCTACTTTTCTTTACTTACACTCTATTAGGAATTCATTTCGCTTTACTCGCTGTAATGCACAAAATTCAGTGGTGGATTTTTGGCAACCGAGTAATGGTGGCGAAAAGTAAACATGACAGCTCAGTGCGATACACTAAATCAAACCAAGACAATTATACGTGGGATATAAGTAATACAGAACACAGAAAATTAAGAAGAATGTAAAGAAGGGAATGATGTAGAAAATGACCAGAAAAAAGGAACGTCGACTCATTTTCTCTTACCAGAACACTAACGTAATATTAAACTGTTTCCGTGTAGCAGGCTTCAGCCTGTTACACGGATACCACCCCAACCCAGCCACACCGAAACTCCAACACACATCGAAACAAGAACACACGACAAATGTGGTGATGCAATAAAAAAAGTCGCCGGCTCCTGATGATGGACGTATTAATTTCCGAAACATGTTGAGCAGAGAAGAAGTGAAATAAAAGTTAATAACTAGTGACATCAAGTCGGTCTCTTATCCTTCAAATACAAAATTTTGTCTTTGAGACGAATCTGTCTTCTGCAATATTTATGAAAAGGTAAGCTTCGATTGCCATAAAATTAGATACCTTCCCCTGTTTAAGAGCGTCGAACCAGAGTATCACGTGAGTTGTAAACGTTTAATGATCTCTGTACATCAAACACCATACAGGGTCACGTACCAAAAGAAATAACGCCACAAAAATTTACTGGACTCACAGTATATAGAAATTTAAAATAATTTAAAATTAAAAAAAAACATTAAAACTCTTACTAAAGAACTTTTGAAATAAATCCATATTCTGCTGCTGATGATTGGAAGTTCATTTTATCTGTTTATCAACACATACGTATTGTTCTCGGTTTTGGAGAACATAAAGTTTTCAATCAACTCTGAAGTTTGCTCTATTTTTTAAACCTGGCCTTCTTTTAAAGAGAAAGTTCTCGTGAATTCAGTCTGAGGGCAAGATGACGAGCGTTACTTGATAATAAACACATGAACTATCTACATTTACATTGAGATTTGGCTTTCAGTCGCATATTACTAACAGAATTAGTTAGTATTTAACATACATATTTGTTTTTTATGTAGAGGTTTTGGGAAGTAATTCAAGTGTTTGCTTTTTTAGCATCAAAATACAGTTTTAACAAAGTTAAACATTTAATTCTGAGTAATATGATATTTTATCCTTGTCAGTGTACAAATGAAAAGTTTAATCCCAAGCTAATCAATGTAAGATTAGAGGCAGTCGGAGTGGCAATGGGACAGGTTTATCACCAGTATTCGAGTTGCCACTCTCAGTATCATTCCATCAATATTCTGTATTCATTTTATATCTGATGACATGTGCACTTAACAACTGACAATATTATAGAAACCTAATATATTGTTGTGTCTTTTGTCAATATTTTTTTTGGAATTAAAAACCTGAATTTGAAAAACACGTGGACGTTTCGTGCTAAAATTTAATGACGTCAAGTGTTCAGAATATCATGTAATTACATTCAAGAATGAGGGGACCGCGGTAGCACCGTGGTTAAGGTGCTGTGCTACAAAGCGGAAGGACGCTGGTCCGATACCAGATGGTGTCATTGGAATTTTCCATTGACATAATCCTTCCGATCGCACTAAGGCCCTGGGGTTGACTCAGCCTCGAACAGAAATGAGTAACAGGAGTATTTCCTGGGGGTAAAAGCGGCCTGTACTTAAGGCTGACAACCTTACCACCACGTAATCTGGGAACTTTAACTATCTGGAAACCTCTGGGTACATCGGGCCTGTAACGGGACTGATTTACCTATTTACCTATTTACCTATTTACCTTCAAGAATGAAAACAATTATTTACAATTCTCTTTATTTCAATACCAGTAAAATACAATAATTTTATATATACAGATCTGTTAGGTAATATAAAAGCATTTAAAATTCATGTCATGGTTTTCTCTTCATTTTCAGCTGAGAACATATTTTGCAGCACTTTTTGGGCTTACGACGCTTCAATTTACAAACATCTTATAAACGTATTAAATCGAACGCTCAATTTCTAACCTCTGAAAGGGACAAAATGTTAAAATATGAAACAATAACAAAAAATTAGTTTTGGCGCTAAAAAATTATCAAGTTTCCTGTGAATGAAACACGTGGAACATTTAAATTGTTTGTGTGTCTTTCACATGCAAAATATAAGCTTTCCTCCATAACCGACACGTAGAGATAACAAAAGTGAAAGTTAATAAAGGCTTTAAACGTCATACTTTCCGCTTCACCTTCCATTGGATTTCATTCCGCCGAATAAATTTTATAGTATTTACTGAGCTGTAGGACGTCATGTATATACAAATGTACTGTGACAAGTACGTAGTTACATTCTTGCAGAGTTGGAAGTGCTAAGATATCGCAAAATTCTTCTTTACAGCCTATTTATATACTGCTTCATCACCCATGCAAAGGATGTATATAAAAATCCATACATATTCAAATGTGTCTTTAAAAGAACTTCTGAAAGAACATTTAGCAAACCTAACTGACAATATAATCTACAGGATTTCTCGTTGAAATGTTGTAGACACATTGTAGACAAAAATTTATTTATAACTGATTTAATTATGCGCCAATTACTTACCAATTACTCCTTAAATTTGTTATTAACAAGAATACAAAACAGAATTTCTTTTTATTGGAACACAATTTTTTCCCCATTGCCTCAAACTAATTTGATCTATTCACAATTGTATTATATTTGATTTTTTGTGTGTAATACATATTATATAGTATAATAATATGCACTTTCCCGTGTCGATTTGTAGGTACAGTCTAACGCCTCTAGTTTTAATCACGTCATCTTCTCCGTGAGAAAGGTACCAGTTTGGCAGTTGCTAGTTCCGACATACTTGTGCAGAAACAGCCAATAGATCTGTTGAAAATTTTATTGTGATTGTGTTTTAAATATGTCACGTTCATTGGAGCTTTGAACTCCTTGCACTTGGCCAACGGAGAACATCTCTTGTCACGGCATTTTTTACACTTCGCTTCGACAATGACTGCCGGTTTCCTACTCTTATTGTAGTTGATAACCAATTCGAAAGGACAAAGTCCAGTTTGTTGATTACCGTCCTGCACAAGAGTCACGTTGTCAGGACATATGCTAGCGTTAAGAAGATCGTTGATCCTTTTGACGTCGCCCCTCTGTGTTTCATGAATCTGGTTTGATCAGAACAATCCAAATCAAGCATAAGCAATGTAATATCAGTGATTAAGAATGTGGATCTTAAAGGCGTATTGCGGAAGGACGGGGTTCCATGGATATTAAACAAAGATAAGTAAAAAATTACACGCTCCAGTAACTTTGTCCAGGGGAGTACGACTGTCTATTCTACAGGAGGCTGAACGCGGTTCAAGGACAGTTTGGTTGAGACTTTGGTCAGGAAAGTCGTTATTCATTCCGAAAAACGAATTCAGGACACTCATTTCTCAACAGCTCAGTTTACAGAGTTCGTTGCATATGCAGCGAAATATCATAATATTAAATTTAATATTAATTATTATAATATTAATTAAATTAATTAATATAATATTAATAATATTAAAGAACATTTTGAATACTCGGCAATAAGAAAAATTTAATATCACCCTCACTGGATTAGGCTACAATATTTATAATTGCAAGAATTTTTAGCAATGAATTGAACATGGGTTTCCAACCATATTCATCCACATGTCATCACTTACTAATAGTTAATAAAAGAAAAATATGGTTTATTTTCGAAGTGTAAATATTTGAATCGTCCTCTTAATCTCCTCTTTCGTACAGTTATGTCAAAATAATATCAGTAGAGTTTTGTTTCATAGAGTCTCGGGGAAAGACAACAGGTCCACAAACACACACAATTATAATGACTGACAAAAGAGCAATTTTACTTTTTTAAACTAAAAGTTTTCAGGAAAGTAAAATAAATCACAATATTTTAGAATATTATTCTTATAAATTATAATGCAGATAGTTAGACAAGCAACAGAACTGTGAGAACAAATGCTTCTTACCTGATGTTGTAAATTTCGCGCCAATAAAACTGGAAAAATAATTATTAGTAATATCAAGGTCTTCATAGCAGACGAAGATATGGTAATGTTGTGATTAAATATACTTCTTTGATTGGTAACGCGGTAACCCGGACAATTCCTTGTGGTTCTTCTGAGATGAGAATTCTGACGGCCCGATCTCAGACTTACAATATATATGCAATTATACCGGTAGTTGTCAACGTCTATATCAACGATAAGACATTTCCATTTTTTTGGGAAGGAAATTGCGTATCTTCCTAAATCCTCCTTGAACAGAAGGGAAGTCTTCAAATATGGTCTATATTTGACGACAAGCCGATATCGATATCGGCACATGAGGATGCTGTATATTCTGTAGATATAGTTCACCCTTTCGTCCACGTAACTTATCGTGACTTAAACTTATCTCGGTTAGGATAATATTGTCTAACATATCATTCTAGTGATAAGAATACGTCACTCACTTCATGACGATTGTCGTTTTCTGTATATCATGTGTGTGATTTGTGACAACTGATTCTGAGCGGAGGGCGTAGTTCAAGATGTTTGGAAAAACGGTGGAGAGGGGAAAATTGGGAAGTGGCAAGAGATTAGAGGAAGTCCCATACTGGAGAACTTAAAAATTTATATTTATCACCGTGCATTCTTATAACGATTGATATACAAGAAGTTAAAATTGATAGAAGGGAAAGAGATTTATCTCCATAAAAGGGTTTAATCTCACATTCTGCAAGGAGAGCACCATTTTCATACACTGCCAATAAATATAACTTGAGAAATTTCGTAACACATTACGAAATCTGAGACCAATTGAATTGCTTCTAATATCTACTTGTGTTATATTCTTGTTTCACTGGAAAGCGAAAATTCTGGATTTAAAAATTATATGAAATGTCACAAGGTATTGTCTGTCAGGTATTGAAGAAGATGCTACCTCTGTACAGTTAAATACAACAGTTCAATAATATAAACAGCCAACTAGATGCAGCATTAACAGTTACAATCAGCTCAACATGTTTTGGGCGATAATTTCGCCCATCCTCAGGAGGACTAGACTATGTTTACAACTTGTGGTATAATGCACCGATGATGCTTCCGGCAGGCAGCATCGTCGGTGCATTATACAACAAGCTGTAAACACAGTCTAGTGCTCCTGAGGATGGGCGAAATTATCGCCCAAAACATGTTGAGCTGATTGTAATTATCAATAAAATCTGATACTGTTGCATCTAGTTGGCTGTTTATATTATTGAACTGTTGTATTTAACTGTACAGATATTATTGTATGAATGATGAGCCTGCACACAAACATAAAAGAACAGCTCGTACTTTGTGTGACCTAGCGCAATGTCGCATTGCCAATAGCCCCAATGTAATATTCCAGAAGATGGAGATCTTCAGTGAACACGCTGTGAGAACATCCAGTACAAGATTAGTTGCACTTAAAATTCATTTACCATTTTAATTAGCCCAAATTCTTTCGTTTTTGGTTACAGTTTCAATAAAAAATTTCATCATCATCCGAACAGATTGTATATTTTTTATACCGACATAATGCAAGAGATCTTAAGTCAAGTTATTGTCAAGAGAAAAAAGACATTTTCTTTGGCAGGATGGTAGTGCGAATAGGAGGTAAAAGGAAAGTTATCTTCATAGAAATTTCCCACTTTTCGGCCAATTGTCCTTCCGATAAGAATAGCATTAACCCTTCAAACACCAAGTTAAATCCCATCTGCTATTTGCCGACATTATTAGGAGCTCACCATATTCTCCACGTTAGCAGGATAAAAGTTAAAACAATACTTTAGAATTGTGGGATGCTGTGGCTTGAATATGTGTTGTAAGATCCTTATATTTTAGCGTCTTTCACAAATATTTGAACTGTACCGAAATTTCAAAAGATTTTTTAACCAAATGTCAGTTGGTAAATTTATAATTTTTATTTTTTCAGAAGACACGAATGATAGCTGATCTTACACAGGATTTAGGCATACGAAGATTTCTTTACTGACGACTGGAAAAGAACTTCGTCTACTGCGTTGAACTCCCTAAGATTTTCCTAATAATTAAGGTCACAGCCCGAGGAGAAACCAATATGTCCCAAAGAGTTACAACCTCACCTGCATTGTTTTAACTAAAAATGGCTTATCGAAATGAATGTTTGAAACGAATGACCAAAGTTTTCCACTTTCCAGTCCATTCCGAGTAGGAAGTGGTTTAGATAAAAATTTTTGTTTTTGAATTTGGACACTTGTTTTATTAAAACCTGTTTTATAAAACGAATGTAAAATGATGCGGATAACTAATTCTGTGGGAATGTTCTGAAAACCTTCAATCATAACCATATAATAGGCTTCCTTGAAGTCCATTGAGCTACAATACTGCCTACTTTTATTCATATTTCTTCATAAATAGTTGAAGAATAAAAGACCAACTTGATGTCACTTGCTATTTTATTTCACTTCTTATGTGTCAACATGTTTCGGACATTAATATATCAATCATCAGGAGCTTGCGATTATTCTGTTGAATTACCACATTGGTCGTATTGTTCTTGGTTCGATGTGTGTTGGTGTTTCGGTGTGGTTGGGTTGGAGTGGTATCCGTGTTGCAGGCTGAAGCACAACTGACAAGTGACGACAAGTTGGTCTTTTATTCTTCAACTATAAAAATAACATTCTACATAAATATTTGCTGAATGCACAATATTTGATCAGCAGCAGTAAGCTTTGTATAAAAACACATTGACTAGAATGCAGAATTTTTTTACATATATGGTTAAGTTTGATAGGAAAATATTGTTCAAATCTGTAGATAGTTAGGAGATTTATGTCTATATTTTTTCTAGAATATTTTAATAATTTTTCTGATGAACAAATAAAACAATATACTCCATCGGGTTTTATGAAGAACGTTCTTCCTTATTCTAAATGAAAAGAATAATTTTATGGTTAATAGAAAATGATGTTCTCACTTCCGATAAGTTAAATTCTGCCTGAATTTGGACATTACCTTCTGATTTATACCTTTCAAAGTTATCTATAGCCAATTCTGTCTCTCAGACACTAGACTCAGATAACAGGGGCTTGGCAGTATGTATTTCAACCAGTCTAACGCCACTGCTCCGACGTATTTGAATACAAGCATATTGACGGGAGCAGCCTAAATAATAGTAGTGGATTTTGTTGGTTTAATATACAAACATTTCTTTATTTTATACTAATTAGCCACACTCCATTAGAAGGCAGGTACTTTACACCTTGGGTACTGTTTGTAACACCAACTTCACAGGAATGAGTCAAAATAAAATTCCACCCTACAGCAGGCCATAAAGGCCCAGAGGTAAAGTACCAGCTCTACTCTTTCTTTGACCTTGGCGCTAGATGTTGGTGGGTGATCAACGCCACGTCACTGCCACTTATCCGCGGGAAATATAAAAGGCCCTCTCTGAATAGGAGGTTGGATGGAACTAGGGCCGTTATGGACAAGTGCAGAAAATCTTGCTCCAACCGGGATTCGATTCCCAGAACGTCCAGGTCGTAGCGTTTTTGTATACTTGCTACGCTATCCCGGCCCACAAAGAAAACTAGTATGTATTAAACATTATTATAATTTTTACATTTATACAGCTTTCGTATTTTCTATGTAATTCGGATACAAATTTGTCAATTGCAAAAAAAAATAAATTTATTCTTCCATAATTAGATGTTCTCTAATACTTATGCGTATTGGACCGTGCATCATCTTGATATTTGAATAAAGGTTGACCAACTAGATGACACTTGCTTTATTATCTACTGCTCAACGTGTTTCAGACGTTAATACTTCCATCTTCAGGAGCTTGCGACTATTTGTTGTGTTGTGTAGGCTGACTTGAGGCGTGCTGGTGTTATGTAGCGGGATTGTCTGTTGGTGATGTGGTTCAGCCTACACTCGGATACCACATCACCAACAGACAATCCCGCTACATAACA